>ENA-OQJH01000149-OQJH01000149.1-human-gut-metagenome-genome-assembly--contig:-NODE-149-length-40936-cov-1.780073_pt1 | contig 40936 bp, 50 predicted proteins | sample MGYA00242597_ERZ504763 | MGnify/ENA primary metagenome ERZ504763 (study PRJEB26092, sample SAMD00036359) | human gut metagenome | host: Homo sapiens | study: EMG produced TPA metagenomics assembly of... | reverse complement strand
ATAAATTATCGCCCAATTAATAAATAACACAATAATAAATTCATAATTAATAAATTAAAAGTGCTAGCTCAAAGGAATTAATAAAGACTAAGCAGAATGATTCCGAGTTAGTAATAAATATTAAACTATTAAAAATTCAATAAGGTCAAATATATACTAAAAAGAGTAGAAACTAAAAAAAGTAAACTAATGGAAGCGAAATAATCGACAGAGATTTCTTAAAGAAAGCCGCATTAGCGGGAGCCTCCGCCCTAATGGCTCCCACACTACTGGCCGCTGAAGGCAAAGATGGAAGTGAATTCGTTCTCTCTCCGAGCAAAAGGACGGACAGCAAATTAATTGTACCGAAGAATAATGGTCTGAAAATCACAGGCACTTTTCTAGATGAAATATCTCACGATATTCCACACCAGAACTGGGGAGAAAAAGAATGGGATCTCGACTTCAGCACATGAAAAGGATTGGTATCGATACCGTTATTATGATCCGTTCCGGATATCGCAAGTTCATCACTTATCCGTCCAAATATCTATTAGGAAAAGGATGCTATATGCCTTCCGTGGATTTAGTAGATATGTACTTACGACTGGCTGAAAAATATAACATGAAGTTTTATTTTGGGCTGTATGACACCGGTCATTATTGGGATACACGTGATATGTCGTGGGAAGTGGAATATAATAAATATGTGATTGACGAAGTATGGAATACTTACGGTGAAAAGTATAAGAGTTTCGGAGGCTGGTATATTAGCACGGAAATCAGCCGCAATACCAAAGGAGCTATCGGTGCATTTCATACCATGGGTAAACAATGCAAAGATGTATCGAATGGCCTCCCTACTTTTATATCCCCTTGGATTGATGGTAAAAAGGCAGTCATGGGAACCGGAAAAATGACAAGGGAGGATGCTGTATCCGTAGAACAACATGAGAGAGAATGGAATGAAATTTTTGATGGTATACACGATGTAGTAGACGCTTGTGCTTTTCAAGACGGACACATTGACTACGACGAACTGGATGCTTTTTTCACTGTGAACAAGAAACTGGCAGACAAATACGGAATGCAATGTTGGACAAACGCGGAAACATTCGACCGCGATATGCCCATCCGGTTCCTGCCGATCAAATTCGACAAACTCCGCATGAAACTGGAAGCGGCAAAAACGTGCCGGATATGATAAAGCAATCACTTTTGAGTTTTCTCACTTTTTAAGTCCGCAATCAGCTTATCTGCAGGCAGGACATTTATATGACAGATACAGAGAATACTTTGAAATCAAATAAACTATATGAAAACAACAATTAATCTGGGTTATATCATATTCCTTTCAGTCGTTGCTGCTTTAGGAGGCTTTCTGTTCGGTTATGACACAGCTGTCATATCCGGCACAATAGCTCAGGTGACACATCTGTTTCAGTTGGACACCTTGCAACAAGGATGGTATGTAGGATGCGCATTGATCGGATCGATTGTCGGTGTTCTCTTTTCCGGAATATTGAGCGACAGCATCGGACGTAAAAGAACAATGATACTTTCTGCCATTCTGTTTTCTACATCAGCAATCGGCTGTGCTTTTTGCATTGACTTTAACCAGTTAGTTGTTTATAGAATCATAGGTGGCATCGGAATTGGTGTTGTTTCTATTGTATCTCCTCTTTACATTTCCGAAGTTTCCGTCGCACAATTCAGAGGCAGGATGGTCTCCCTGTATCAACTGGCCGTAACTGTCGGTTTTCTAGGAGCTTATCTTGTCAACTACCAGTTATTGGCATATTCAGAGAGTGGAAACCACTTACCTATCGCCTGGTTAGAAAAATAGTAGTTACAGAAGTGTGGAGAGGTATGTTAGGCATGGAGACATTACCAGCCATAATATTCTTTATTATTATCTTTTTCATACCCGAAAGCCCCAGATGGCTGATAGTAAAAGGACAAGAAAGGAAAGCCACTTATATTCTGGAAAAGATCTACAATTCATTTAAAGAGGCTGATTTCCAGCTAAACGAGACAAAATCCGTCCTTGTTTCCGAGACCCGTTCAGAATGGTCTATCCTTCTGAAACCAGGTATTCTGAAAGCAGTCATTATCGGTGTATGTATTGCTATTCTGGGACAGTTCATGGGGGTTAATGCAGTTCTTTACTACGGGCCTTCCATTTTTGAGAATGCCGGTCTTTCAGGAGGGGATTCTCTGTTCTATCAGGTTCTTGTAGGACTTGTGAATACACTGACCACTATCCTGGCACTTCTCATCATTGACAAAGTAGGACGCAAGAAACTGATATATTATGGGGTATCCGGAATGGTCGTTTCATTGATACTCATTGGCAGTTATTTCCTCTTCGGAAATGCCTGGAATATTTCCAGCCTGTTTCTGTTAGCCTTCTTTCTGTGTTATGTTTTTTGTTGCGCCATTTCCATTTGCGCTGTGATATTCGTACTTCTCTCTGAGATGTACCCTACCAAAATACGCGGATTAGCAATGTCCATTGCCGGATTCGCTCTTTGGATCGGTACCTATCTGATCGGACAGCTAACCCCCTGGATGCTCCAGAATCTTACTCCAGCCGGAACATTCTTCCTGTTCGCCATCATGTGTGTACCGTATATGCTCAATTGTCTGGAAACTCGTACCGGAAACTACCGGGAAAGTCTCTGGAGGAGATTGAAAGATACTGGACCCGTTCGGAACGGTAAAATAGACCTTATTAAATAAAAAACTAACAATTATGGATTTAAAAAAATTAGCAAACCAATACAAAGACGAACTACTGAATAATGTTCTTCCATTCTGGTTAGAGCATTCTCAGGATCACGAATTCGGTGGCTATTTCACTTGTCTGGATCGTGAAGGCAACGTATTCGATACAGATAAATTTATTTGGCTGCAAGGACGCGAAGTTTGGTTATTCTCAATGCTTTACAATAAAGTTGAGAAAAACAGGAATGGCTGGATTGCGCTATTCAAGGCAGTGAATTTCTAAAGAAATACGGACATGATGGAAACTATCATTGGTATTTTTCTTTGGATCGGCAGGTAATCCTCTGGTAGAACCATACAACATCTTTTCCTATACATTTGCTACAATGGCTTTCGGGCAACTCAGTCTGGCTACAGGCAATCAGGAATATGCTGACATTGCAAAGAAAACGTTCGATATTATTCTCTCAAAGGCAGATAATCCGAAAGGTAAATGGAACAAAATCCATCCGGGCACACGTAATCTGAAAAATTTCGCCCTCCCGATGATCCTTTGTAATCTGGCACTTGAAATAGAACACTTGTTGGACAAAGAGTATCTGGAAAAAACAATAGAGACTTGTATCCATGAAGTGATGGAAGTATTCTATCGCCCGGAGCTAGGAGGAATTATTGTTGAAAACATAGGAGTGGACGGCAATCTCGTAGACTGTTTTGAAGGACGGCAAGTGACTCCCGGACACGACATCGAAGCGATGTGGTTTATCATGGATTTAGGAAAACGCCTGAATCGCCCTGATCTAATCGAAAAGGCAAAAAATGTACCTTGACGATGATTAACTACGGATGGGACAAAGAATATGGTGGCATCTACTATTTTATGGACCGCAAAGGTTGCCCTCCCCAACAACTGGAATGGGACCAAAAACTTTGGTGGGTACACATTGAAACACTTATTTCCCTACTAAAAGGTTACCAATTGACAGGTGACAAACAATGTATGGAGTGGTTCGAGAAAATACATGAGTATGTATGGACGCACTTCAAAGATGCTCAATATCCTGAATGGTTCGGTTACTTAAACCGCCAGGGAGAAGTACTTCTGCCACTTAAAGGAGGCAAATGGAAAGGCTGTTTCCATGTCCCCAGGGGCTTATATCAATGCTGGAAAGTACTAGAAGAATTACAATAAATCTAATACCCAAAAACTTTTTTATTAACCAATTAAATTTTATCTTATGATGGAACAATGCTTTAAGCAAAAAGTAGTTTCCGAACAATCAGAATCATACTATTCTCATTGTCGATGCTTTTTGCGTATGCCACAAATGGCTATGCCAGAACATGGTTAGGGGAGTCGTCACAGACGTGACCGGTGATCCGTTGCCAGGAGTCAGCGTCGTTGTCAAAGGTACGACCACAGGTACCACTACCGATATTGACGGTAGATACTCTATCAATGCATCCAACACTGCCACTCTTGAATTCTCATACATCGGTATGAACAAACAAGAGATAAAAGTGAACGGACGCAGTACGATCAACATCATCTTAAAAGAAGATGTCGCTAATTTGGACGAAGTTGTAGTAGTAGGTTATGGAACACAAAAGAAAGCTCACTTAACCGGATCTGTAGCCACGGTATCTCAAAAAGATATGTTGAAAACAACTGCCAGTAATATGTCACAAACATTAGTCGGTAAGTTGCCCGGCCTTATTACCCAACAATCACTCGGACAACCAGGATCGGATGATGTTCCATATTAATCCGTGGTTATTCTTCATTCAGCGGTTCAGGTACGGTACTTGTTTTAGTTGATGGAGTAGAACGAGCTATGGGACAAGTAGACCCGAATGACGTGGAGTCTGTTACCATCCTAAAAGACGCTGCATCTTGTGCCGTTTATGGTATGAAGGCAGCCAACGGAGTTGTGCTGGTAACAACCAAACATGGGCAAGAAGGTAAAACAGATATCACCTACAGAGGCAGTATGACTCTATCGCACGCTACCACTCTGCCTAAAATGATGAACGGAACCCAATATATGCAATGGTATAATCTGGCTCGCAAACTAGACAATAATGGCGTAGATAATCCATATTTTACCGACGAAGAAATTGCGGCAACTTATAACGGAGACCCTACCGATGGATTTGAAAATACAGACTGGACCTCCGACTTATATAAGACTACCCTTATGCACCAACACAATCTGTCTATAAACGGAGGCAGCAATAAGGTCAGATATTTCATCAGCGGCGGCTATTTACATCAAGATGGTATTATTAAAGGCAACAAAAACGAACGCAGCAATTTCCGTTCAAATATTGATGTACAAGCGACCAAAGACATTAAAGTGTCACTAAATACCGCAGCATTAATCAAAGATTATTATCAGCCGGGAGGATACTCTTATGGCAATCAACAAGCCTATAGTATTTTCCATCAGTTGCTTTACTCTATACCTTTTGTTCCGAAAGAGTATGAAGGTTATCCTACTTCGGCATACCGAGGCGCAACCAGCGCAGCCAATCCGATCTATGGATCTGCAAATTCAGGATTCCAGGAATCTCGCAGAGTCAGAATAGAAGTTCCGCAAATGTCGAATATACAGCCCCATTCCTGAAAGGTTTGAAAGCAAATATGTTCATCAGTTGGGACTGGCAAGACCTGGCAAGTAAAACATTTGCTTATGCATATTCTGTCAATGCCTATGATTCTTCCACCAAAGCTAACAGCTATGTACAAAGTGCAAATCTGCTGGCAGATGGTAACCTATATCAGGGTGACCAAAAATCACAACAAGTAATATTACGTCCGACTATTTCATATAACAACAAATTCGGACTTCATGATGTAGGAGCCTTTTCCTCTACGAACAAACTCAGGTAAAAAGCTCTGCACTGAATGCTAGTCGTACGGATTACGACTTATTCGATTTACCCGAAATATCTTTGGGAGATGCCCAAACTGCAACTAATAGCGGTTCTTCTGGGAAAAGTGCTTACGCCGCTTATGTAGGTCGTCTAAATTATGCCTACGCCAATAAATACCTGGCCGAAGCATCTTTCCGTTACGACGGTTCTTATAAGTTTGCCAAAGGACACCGTTGGGGATTCTTCCCTTCAGTTTCTTTAGGATGGGTGATGTCGGAAGAAGACTTTTTCAAAGACGCACTTCCTAAAATAGACTATTTTAAACTCAGAGGTTCGTTTGGTATTCTAGGTAGCGACAACGTTAGTGCTTTCTTGTACAGAAAATCCTACTCTTATACTAATAATGGAGTAGTATTTGGCAGTACACCTAACACTCAAGGAACACTTAGCAACACAGTAGCTTATCCAAATGAACGACTGACTTGGGAAAAAACAAAATCATATAACTTAGGTTCGATCTTAGTGCCTGGAACGGTTTGTTGGGAGTTGAGTTTGATGTATTCTACAAATATACATACGACATTCTTCAAAGTGTTAGTAATATCTATCCTCCTTCTTAGGTGGACACTACCCAAGTTCTGAAAATACAGGAACATTTGATAACCGCGGATTTGAAATTGCACTGAAACATCGCAATCGTATAGGAGAATTCAGTTATAGTTTGAATGGCAACTTATCTTACGCTCATAACCGTATCTTAAGCAGAACACAGGCGGATAACACATTACCCTGGCAAAGTGTTCTCGGATCATCAGTCGGTGAATTATGGGGATTAAAAGCATTAGGGTTGTATCAGAGTGAAGAAGAGATTGCCAATTCACCTCAAGTATCATGGAATACACCACGAGTAGGAGACATTAAATATGCCGATATTAACGGCGATGGAAAGATCGATTCCAACGACCGAATCAAAATATCACGTGGCATCCGCCCGGAAATGATGTTTGCACTAATGGCTGACGCTAATTACAAAGGCTTCGATTTATCTGTTCAGTTTCAAGGAGCGGCACTTTGTGATAAAATGCTTCAATACTCATGGCAAGACTTAAATGGCGCAACAGATATGACCCCTATGACAAGACCCTGGTATGCAAATTGGGACAACGCTCCTCTTTATCTGGTAGAAAACAGTTGGCGACCCGATCATACAAATGCGGAATATCCTCGTCTGACTGTCAGCAGTGTATCTCATTCAAACAATGCCCAACAATCGGATTTCTGGAAAAGAAATGGTGCGTATTTACGTTTGAAGAACGTGACTTTAGGATATACGCTTCCTAAAGCCTGGACCAACAAGATGGGATTGTCAAACATCAGAGTTTATGCTAACGGGACTAACCTACTGACATTTACCGATTTCAAGTATATCGACCCGGAAAGTACAAATGTAGCAACAGGATATTATCCACAACAACGTACATTCAGTTTTGGTATAGATGTTAGATTTTAAAACAAATAGTTAATATGAAAAATATAAAAAAATACATTATAGGCATAGCAGCTAGCATTTGCTTGACACAATGTGATGTACTGGACGTAGATCCTACTGGCTGGTACAGCGAGAATGTAGCATATTCCTCACTGGAAAATGTAGACCTTTACGTCAAAGGGCTATATAGCGTGCTATATGATAATGCTACTATCAATATAGATTCTTACTGCTTAATGGACGATGGAGCTACAGATCTGTTAAAATACTCTTGGTATGGAGTGAACGGAGGTGCCATGAATAAATTCTTTTATCAGACGAATTATGTCACCGAAACGAGCAACTTCCGCTCCAACTGGAGTGGTATGTATACCCGTATCCGTCAACTCAACGAATATTTCTATGACCGAAGCAAAGGTTATGGAGATAACTTAGATCAGGATGAAATGAAAAAGCGTACAGCAGAGGTTCGTTTCTTACGTGCATTTGCTTACCAGGAACTGGTGCTCCGTCATGGCGGAGTTATCCTGCGTACTGATGAAGATTATGTAGACGGACCTGACGAAAGAGCTAAAGCACGTTCATCTGAATCAGATTGCTGGGATTTCATTATCAACGAATACACCCAGGCAGTACAAGACCTTCCGGAAAACTGGACAGGTACCAATGTGGGGCGTATTACCAAAGGAGCCGCTTACGGAATGAAAGCACGTGCGGCCCTTTATGCTAAACGCTGGGGGGATGCGATAGATGCCTGCAATGAAGTATTAAAATTGAATTACAGTTTATTGCAAGGAACGACTGCCAATGATTACTACAAAATATTCACCTCAGTCAATAATAGTGAGCTAATCCTTCCGGTTTACTTCCAACAGGGAAAGAACGCCAAGCAACATTCTTTTGACATCTACGTGTGTCCACCATACGACTGGAAAGCAGCCGGTGTTACAGAAGGAAGTGTAGGTGCGGCAGTCACTCCATCTGATGAATACGCTTCCTCTTTCGATATCAAAGTAAACGGTAGCTACCAATCTTTTGACTGGAGTAATCTCAGTTCCTACAACAATGCTCCATTTACCAATCGCGAACCACGTTTTTACGCCTCCATTCTTTATAATGGAGCAACATGGAAAGGACGTACTCTCCAGTTGTATGTAGATGGAAATGACGGATATATGGATTTTGCTACAACCGGACAAGATAATGTGCACAAATCAACAACAGGTTATCTGATTCGTAAGTTCGCTTCTGATGATACCAATATCAACTTTAGCAGCATTTTGAGTGGACAATACTGGATAGAAATGCGTTTAGCTGAAATTTACTTGATTCGTTCGGAAGCATATGCACGACAAAACGAGTTTGGAAAAGCCTATGCTGATCTGAAAACGATCCGTGACCGCGTCGGACTGCCGGAACTCGCCCAACAAAATAATTGGAGTGATTATCTGGAAGATCTGTCTAAAGAACGTATTTGTGAACTTGGAATGGAAGGACACCGATATTTCGACCTGATCCGTTGGGGAATCGCCGTAAGAACACTTGATCATAAACGTCTGCACGGCGTTAAGATAACACAGGCCGGTGGCAGTTTCAGTTACGCACGAGTAGAATGCGATACACAAGACCGTTTATTCCCTGAAAAATATACAATTTTCCCTATTCCATACACAGAACTTCAAGACAACACACTCTGTGAACAAAATGAACTGTGGAAATAATAATTATTTAATAAGAGAAAAATTATGAAAATAAAATATCTATTCACCGGGGTACTAATATCAATGCTAGCCTTCATGAGCTGCGAGGACCCGGACGATCTGGCAAGGACAGGCAGCGAAAATGTTACAGGACTAACCATAACCGGATGCTTAGCTTCTGATGAAAGTACCACATATAGTGCTATCGTAGACGAGGCAAGTAATACAATTACCATACAAGTTCCTTATTATATTTCAGATACGGAAAAAATACAAGGTGACCTGACACAAATGAAAGTTTCAGCCAGCCTGCCTGTAGGAGCAAAATTCTCCCCCAGCATTTCCGGCATTCGTGATCTGGTCAGTGGTTTCCAATCAACATTAGTCAAAGAAGATGGAAGCAAAATTACTTATACATTTAAGGCTGCTTATGTGAAATCAAAATTAGCCAGTATTAGTAAAGTAGAACTGACAGACTATTCACGTGCAACAATACGTATCGTCGAACCTGAGAGTACGGGTGGTACAGGAAAAATCATCATCTATAAAACCTCTTCAGCTATTGATGCAGCCTTGAAGTCTGCGGCATTAACAGTCTCTCCATGGGCTACTATCGAATCATCATCATTGGATCCGGCAACCGGCATTATAGATTTAAGTAACCAACCGACTATAACCGTTATTGCACAAAATGGAACAGACAAAACAGTCTATCAGACTAGTCTGGAACTCCCGGATCTATTACCTCAGGGAGTGGGCTATACAGCTTCATTATTTGGTTTCCAAATCTATACAGATGACACACATGGATTTGAGGTTGGAGCGAACCGTACAATGGCTGTTATTGACGACTATCTAATTATCAGTAATAGCACTGATTACAATAAAATGATTGTAATGGATCGTTATAACGGCAAAGTACTTGATGTAAAAGTCAACACTACAGGTATTGATGCAGGCCGCTCCATCCATGCTATTACCAGTGATGATGCTGGACATTTAGTAGCTATGGCATACACTAGTACTTTAGACGCCAATGTTACCGACCCAAACGTACGTGCCTGGGTTTGGCCTAACGGCATCGAGAATGCACCTAAGAGCATCGTTTATGCAAATATTAATGGGAGTACATTCGCCAATGCTCCTGTAGGCATTAATGGAGTCAAAAAACTAGAGCTTGGACGCACAATCTGCGTCAAAGGTGATCTGACTTCAGGGGATGCAATTATTGCCACATCAACCAAAAATGTACCACGTGCGGTTTTCCTTATGTTCAAAGATGGTGCAATGCAAGGCAACGCTTATGTAGAATGGGGCGGAGGAGCATCAGTCTCCATGTGGAACGCAACTAAAGTCATTCCATTGACAAATACTTCTCCACTAGGATATATTTGGGCCAGTGCCAACTTCCGGCAAGCAATTAATTACACTCCTATAGGCACAGGCGCACGCGCCATAGATTTCTCACTTCCAACATCACATTGGTGGTCCGGTAGCGCTACATATGATAAGAATGTCCGGGGAATAGGATATGTTGAATTTAACGGTACATGTTTGTTAGGCGTTCAAAATGGTCTGTCAAGCAATGGGGTTTGGTCCCACCGCCTATATGTATCCAACATCACGAATAATCCCGGAACTTCAGCAATGGCTAATGGCTTTATCTTCGATTCACGTGAAGGAAGTACAACAGGAACAGGCAGTATCCCCGGAACGGGGTATGCGGTAACTGGTATGACATCTTCAGCCTCGTTCGTTTCTGGCAAACAGGTACTTGGTACCAACGTTGATGAAACAGGAGATGTTGTATTCGGTCGAAGTGCTGATGGCAATGCCGTTCAGGTCTATATGTTGACTACGGATCAGGGACTATTTGCTTATGAAATTACCAGATTCAATTTATAAATGAAAATTTAAATATCATTTAAGATCATCTATAAACTACTCAGTAACAGTTGGCAATTACATATGAATAATTGCACAACTGTTGCTAAGTAGTTATTAAAGTCACTAGATTATAATTAAAAAAATCCGATGGTACAATTTTTCCAAGAAATACAAGAGCAACCGCAAGCACTTCTGCAGACGGCAAACTTCTACAAAAGCGTAGAAGGAAAATCCGTTTTGTCACAAATTTCAGAATTATGGTGTTCCGGCAAATATAGAAATATTCTGTTAACCGGTATGGGCAGTTCTTACTTCATCGCTAACGCAACTGCTTCTCTACTTAATTCATATAAAATCCCGGCATATGCTCTGAACGCAGGAGAATTATTGCATTATCAAATTTCATTAATTAGTCCAGAATCGTTGATTATATGTATTTCGCAATCAGGAGAAAGCTATGAAGTAATCAAACTAATAGAAAAGTTATCTTCAAACATCACAGTTCTTTCTATTTGTAATGAAAAAGATAGCAGTTTAGTCAAATTCTCTCGCTATAGCCTATTGTGCAAAGCTGGAAAGGAAGAAAAAACGTCAACAAAAACATTCATAACCTGTTATCAAGTAGCATATTTACTGGCAATGAAGTTATGCAATCAAGAAATCGACAGCACCCAATGGCATAAACTCAGTAAAATTATTGAGAACATGGTCAATGGAAATACTCCATGGATGTCGAAAGCTATTGAACTGATAGACGGCTCCACTTTTGTGCAATTAATAGGACGGGGACCAGTTTTTGCAGCTGCCAGCCAGAGTGCATTGATGTTCATGGAAGCAGCGCATACGCCTGCATCAGCTTTATTAGGTGGTGAATTCAGGCATGGCCCGTTAGAAATGGTAAAGAAAGGATTCATAGCCATTCTATTTGCACACTCGCAATCAGAAACCTACGAACAATCACTATCTTTAGTAAAAGATATCCTTAAATATGAAGGAAAAGTTATCTTTATCACCGATTCAAACTTAGTGTTTGAAAATGATAATTTATGTGCCATTACTATCCCAAGCACTAATGCTGAGTTATTTACAATCCCCTGTATAGTTCCTGTACAACTTCTTATAAATACATGGGCAACCAAATGCGGAATAATACCAGGAGAATTTACACATGGTGCCAAAATAACATCAATCGAATAAACTATGAGAATTGTGTATCCAAAGAAAATTGCAATTGGAGTCGATATTGGCGGGACTAAAATAAAAGCCGGACTTGTCGATATTAACGGACAGATAATCGGTATCCCCGAATCTATCCGGACTTTAGCGCACGAACCCGGTGAAATGATTATTGAGCAATTGACTCTATTAATCCGAAGAATGATACAACAAGCCGATGGAGCAGAATTAATCGGCATCGGCATCGGTTCTACCGGTCCATTAGATATCAACAAAGGCATCATTCTCGAATGCAATAACCTTCCAACGTTACACAATTACCCTTTACACAAAAAAATAGAATCAACTTCGGACTTCCGGTCAAACTGGATAATGATGCAAATGCAATGATGTTAGGAGAAGCCCTATGGGGAGCCGGAAGAAACCTAAATTCAATACTAGGAATCACTCTTGGCACAGGCTTAGGAGCAGCTATAGTGGTAAACAGAAAAATTATTCGTGGAGCTACCGGTTGTGCCGGAGAAATCTGGCTGTCTCCATACAAAGAAGGAATGATAGAAGATTATGTATCGGGAACTGGAATATCAAATTTATATCAGAGAATTACAAAAAGAAAGATTCAGGAGAAGAAATCAGTAATTAGCCGGGAAGGAGACATCAACGCATTAAAAGCATGGAAAGAGTTTACCCAGGCATTAGCTTATGCCCTTTCCTGGACTGTTAATATCGTTGATCCGGAAGTCGTAATTATCGGAGGCTCAGTTATGCATTCATCAGATATATTTTGGGATTCAATGGTATCTTTATTTAAAAAGTACATTTGTCCGCAAACTGCTGCAAGCATCCAGTTAAAGCCAGCAGGTTTAAAAGATAATGCCGGATTTATGGGTGCAGCAGCTTTAATGTTTGTAGAATAAATTGTTATGAAAAAATTACTTATACTCTATCCGTTTCTATTGTTTTGCTTGATAAGCAAAGCAGATAACCAGTTGAAATTAACCAATTGGGAAATAAAAAGTACAACCGAAATAAGCGAAAATGCGGAAAAAGTATCTATGCCTTCATTCCAAGCTACCGACTGGTATGAAGCCACAGTACCGACTACTGTTTTGAATGCATTAGTGAAACAGAACGTTTATCCTGATCCCAGAATCGGCATGAACAACTTCTAATTCCTGATGTCTCTGATGAGTTTAATAAAAAATGGACTTAGCTAAATACAGTTACCTGGGCAATGGAAAAATCCTTGGCAGGACCTTATTGGTATCGCACGACCTTCACTTTGCCTAAGCAATATAAAAACAAAAAAATATGGCTGAACCTCAATGGAATTAACTATCGTGCAGACGTATGGATTAATGGACATCAAATAGGGAAAAAAGAAGATGTAGTAGGCATGTTCCGCCGCTTCAAATTCGATATAACCGATTATATCCAGCCACACAGAACTACGTATTGCTATAAAAATATATCAAGTGGACCATCCCGGAACTCCTAACCCCGGAACACAATTTATAGCCTTTGGGCCTAACCGTGGTACGGCTTCCGATTTGTTCAAAGATGAAACATTAAAATTCACAGGTGGTTGGGATTGCGCCCCTGTAGTGCGTGACCGGAATATGGGTATTTATCAGTCCGTCACCCTGGAAGCAACCAGCCAGGTCACTATTGAAGACCCATATATTATCACTACTCTACCCCAAAAAGATACAACAGTTGCTGACATTACAATCAAAGCGACTGTACACAATCATTCGGATAAGATGATAAGCGGTAAAGTTAAAGCAACAATTCGCCTTATCAACGAATTAGTTTATCCGAGTTACACACGTAAACTGGCTGGAAGCATGAAACCGATAAGCGTAACTCTGCCTGTCACAATGCTCCCCAATGAAAGTAAAGAAATAATATTATCTCCCCAGAAGTTTTCCGTCTTATCTATACAGAACCCATACTTATGGTACCCAAACGGATATGGAGAGCAATATATGCACAGTCTCGATTTATCATTCGACATGAATAATGGGAAATCGTCCGATCGGAGAAGGTAAACTTCGGAATTCGCGAAGTAACTTCGGAATTAATGAAAAACGGGGAAGAATATGGTCGTGTATTCTTTATCAATGGCAAACGCATCTTCTGTAAAGGGGGATGGATACAACCGGATGTACTTCTCGACGACTCACCCAAACGAATTTATGACCAGGCACGATTAATGGCAAATGCAACATTACTTTGATCGGCAGTGAAGATATGCCTTCCCCTTCCGAAGATTGGCTAGATAGCTGGGATAAATACGGACTGATGAACTGGCATGTATTTTATCAATGCTACCGAATGTTCCGGGACGTGACAACCAGCATAATCCTCTCAACAATGACTTAGCTATCGCTTGCGTGAAAGACATGGTCAAAAGATACCGTAATCATCCCTGTATCATTGCATGGTTCGGAGTTAATGAAGTGTTGGTAGATGAAGAATTGTATCATCCGACCAAAGAAGCCGTATTAAGCCTCGACACGACACGCCCCTACATACCGACTACCAGTATCAGTTGGGACGTAGACAAACTAACTCCTTATTTAAAACCGGACTTACCAACCGGTACTACCGATGATGGCGCTCCCGACTATAACTGGGCACCCTCCGATTACTACTTCGACAAAGTAGAAGAGGTTTATCTGCAAATGTTCAGAAACGAATTAGGCATGCCTTCCGTACCTGTATACGAAAGTTTGAAAAAGTTTATACCTACCATTGATAAGCCACTCGACCGGAGAAATCCGATTTATCCATTAGACAGTATATGGGCGGAACACGGAGCATGGGACACCAATAACTTCTGCTATCGTGCATACGACAATGCAATCCGAACCTTCTATAGCGACCCAGTCAGTAGCGAGGATTATGCATATAAAGGCCAGCTAGTAAGTTCAGAAGGGTATCGTGCCATGTTTGAGGCAGCCAACCACCGGATGTGGGATATCACAACAGGATAATGATCTGGAAACTAAACTCTTGTTGGCCCGATGTATGCTGGCAAATTTATGATTGGTATCTGTCGCCCAATGCTTCTTACTATTTCTCAAAGAAAGCAATGGAGCCCATTCATATTCAAATGAATGCAAATACGAACCGGATTTCTGTGATAAATGCTACTCATCAAGAACTTAAATCTGTTGTAGCCAAAGCCAGAATCATAGACTATTCAATGAAAGAATGCTGGGCATACACAGATACCATATCCGTGGGCGCCGACCAATATAAAGAATTAGAAACCGTACCTCAACGAGGTGACCTTTCTGCTGTATATTATATAAAGCTGGAATTAGAAGACTTAAACGGAAATCTTATTTCTGAAAACTTATACTGGCGTTACTCACAACATCAAAATTTCTATTGGCTGGTAAATATGCCTAAAGTTACATTAAAGCAAGATTTAAAACTTCAAAAACAAGAAAAAGAGTATCAGATCACGCTTACTTTAACGAATGACTCTGATAAATTATCCTTTTTCAACCACTTAATGATACAAAGAGAAAAAACAAAAGAAGTCGTAAATCCGGTATTCTGGAGTGATAACTTCATTTCATTGTTCCCTAATGAGACCCGTACCATCACTGCGACAGTATCCATAGAGGATTTACATGGAGAAAATCCTATAATTATTATTAAATAACTAATAAAACCAAGAAACATGAAACTATTACTTACAACCTTGGCAATAGTCTATCTAAGTTTGTTCATGAGCCTGCAAGCACAAGAACAGGTACGGGTTATCCCCTATCCTGCTGAAGTCACCATGCAAGCAGAAACGTGTAAACTCAAATCGGGTCAGAAAATCCACTATCTGGATGCCAGTTTATATAAAGAAGCAGCATTCCTTGAAAAGAAACATCGCTGATTTAAACTATAAAAATGAAAGTAATCCCGGCCAAAAAAGCTGCGAAAGGAATCAACTTATCATTAAACAATAGACTGCAAAACAAAGAGGCTATCAGCTGATTATCGCCCCCAAACAGGTCCTAATCAAAGGAGGAAGTCCAGCTGGAGTTTTCTATGGTATTCAAACGCTATTACAGCAGTTAACCAACGGAGATCTAAGATGTGGAACGATAGAAGACGCCCCGCGTTATGAATGGAGAGGATATATGCTTGATGAAGCACGTCACTTTTCCGGCGAAAAAAGGGTAAAACAAATCCTTGACCTGATGGCATATTATAAGATGAATCGCTTCCATTGGCATCTGACAGACGCACAAGGATGGAGAATCGAAATTAAACAATACCCTAAACTGGCAACTATAGGAGGAGAAGGTTGCCATAGTGATCCGGATACACCGGCACAATATTATACACAAGAGCAGATCCGTGATATCATAGCATATGCCAAAGAACGTCATATTGAAATTATACCCGAAATAGACATGCCCGGACATGCCACAGCAGCCAATAAAGCTTACCCGGAATACTCAGGCGGAGGAACGGAAGAACATCCGGAATTCACTTTTAACGTCGGCAAAGAAGAAACTTATACTTATCTGACTAATATACTAAAAGAAATAGCTGCCTTATTCCCTTCTCCATATTTACATATCGGAGGCGACGAAGTAGCTTACGGAATCAAGGCATGGGAAACAGACCCACATGTACAAGCACTATTGAACGCGAAGGGTTACAAACTGTAAAGGAAGCAGAACGCTACTTTATGCATAGAATGACAGATGTAGTAAACTCACTAGGTAAAACTTTAGTCGGTTGGGATGAACTTCTCGACTTGAATGTAAAGCAAGATAATACTATCATTATGTGGTGGAGACATGATAAACCCGATTACCTGCGCAAATCACTGACCAAAGGATATTCGACTATCATGTGTCCGCGCAAACCGCTTTATTTTGACTTCGTACAATATAAAGACCACAAATGGGGACGAATCTGGGACGGATTCTGCCCAATAGAAGATGTATATGCTTTCCCCGACAAATGGTTTGCCGAATGGGGAGTGTCAGCCTCTGACCTCTCACATGTCAAAGGCATACAGGCCAATACATGGACGGAACTAATGCATACTAAAGATCGGGTAGATTCATGATCTTTCCCCGCCTCTGCGCACTGGCAGAATCAGCTTGGTCCGCACCGACAGTCAAAGACTACGACAAGTTCCTGTCACGTATGGAAGATGCATTCACCTTATTTGATAAGCTGAATATTTATTACTTTGATTATCGTAATCCTCAGCACCATCCGGAACCGGCTGGTCCTGTCATCAAAAGAAAGAAAAAATACAAATGGATTTCCGTGACTAAAAAAAGAAATGCTACATGAAGATTCTTATCTACTTTTTAATAATTGTACTGTGGAGCATCAATATGGAGGCAAAAGTCAAATTGCCTCCACTACTTAGTGACAATATGGTCTTACAGCAAAAAAGCAATGTACGAATCTGGGGAAAAGCGACTCCAAATTCTACTGTTGTAGTAACTCCTTCATGGGCAAATAAGGAAGTCAAAACCCATGCTGACGAAAAGGGGTGTTGGGAATTACAGATCACAACGCCTGCTGCCAGTTTCGAAGAATATACATTAACACTGACGGATGGAGAACAATCTGTCACTTTGCAGCACCTCCTGATCGGAGAAGTCTGGTTATGTGCCGGACAATCAAATATGGTAATGCCTTTGAACGGATTTGATTATTGTCCCATAAGCGACTCCAATAATGTCATAGCAGATGCTCCCAATCATCCGGGAATACGAATGGTAACCATAAAGCCGACAGTAAAACTATCTCCGCAGGAGTATGCAGAAGGAAGCTGGCAGCAACCAACTACGGAAAATGCTCCGAAGTTTATGTGCAGCGCCTATCATTATGCATTAACTTACAACGGACCTTACAGATTCCTATAGGAGTTATCACCTGTGCATGGGGAGGCTCAAGAGTAGAAGGTTGGCTACCTAAAGAAATACTACAAACCTACAAAGATGAAGACCTGACTTTAATAGGAAGTGACAAGACACCAGTCTATTTACAATCGATGTTAATGTATAATGGAATTTTATACCCCTGTCACAATATACAATAAAAGGTTTTATCTGGTATCAAGGAGAAAGTAATGTAAGAAGTAGCAGAACATACGCCGAACGCCTAGCTACAATGGTAAAACATTGGCGATCAATATGGAAACAAGGAGACCTGCCTTTCTACTATGTTGAGACAGTCCCATTTGCCTGTGAATATAAAGAAGATGGCTACATAGGAGCATTATTGCGGGAAGCTCAACAAAAGGCGCTTTCACTCATTCCCAATAGTGGTATGATCGGAACAAACGACTTAGTAGAGACATACGAAGCTCCTCAAGTGCATCCTCACAATAAAAAAGGGATTGGAGAACGCCTCGCATATATGTCCTTGAATAAGACATACGGATATCAGGGAATAGAATCCGAATATCCATCTTATAAAAGCATGAAAATCAACGGAGAGACAATTGAAATCTCCTTTTCCCATGCAGAAAAAGGATTAAGCCCCTGGATGAATATCTCCGGATTTGAGATTGCAGGTTCAGATAAAGTCTTTTATCCGGCAGAGGCCTCTTTAAATCAGAAGGATCATACAGTAATTGTCAAATCCCCAACAGTCAAATCTCCCGTTGCCGTTCGTTACTGTTTTCGGAATTTCCTGAAAGGAAATCTGATTAATACACGCAATCTGCCGGTCAGACCATTTCGCACAGATAAGTGGTAATAAAAACATAAAATAAATGATGAAAAGAATATATTATACATATCCGGTTTTATTAGTCTGGCTTGTGTCGACATTGTTGCCACAATTTTGTATAGCTATGCCTAATGAACAGAAAGAAAACAATGATGTGGTCATAGAGAACGCGGAAATGCGTCTAATTATTAGCAATGACGGAAAAGCACGCAGCCTGATACACAAAGCTACGGGAGAGGAATGTCTGATAACAAATGCAGATGTACCTTTATGCGCTATTACCCAATACCGTCCTTACGATAATGAAAACTTCCTAATGTTTCCTGCAAAGCCACGCACCTTCCCAGCCAATAAAATTGAACGTAACGGAAATGAATTACGTATAGAATTTCAGGATACCTATGACATTGCAATTCATAGAGTTAAATATTCACAGATTAATTATATAGGTTTCACTCTGAAGCAAATTGATTATCGTATCGAAGATTTTGGGGTAAAACGCAAAACTGAAATAGATGAAATCTCATTATTACAATTACCAGTACGTAAACGTGAGAACTTTGGTGAGTGGCTGAATGTATCATGGGATGAACAGACAGCCATATGCCTGCTAGGCACCCATCCGACCACCTATATCGATGCTTTTGCAAACAAGGAATATACTACGATGTATGCAGGACTTGATTTTCAAGTGAAACTATTCAATTCCGGTGCAGCACTGATTACTACTTCAAAAGAAAAACTGCTAACCTGTATTGATAAAGTAGAACGTGACTATCATATGCCTTTAGGAGTAGAAAGTCGCCAACGTAAAGAATATCAGTACTCCTATTATGAGCTACGTGATGTCACGACTAAAAATATAGATGAACATATTGTATATGCTCAAAAAAGGTGGTTTCAAATCCATTGTCGTCTATTATGTTGATTTCGCCAAAGCTTGCGGACATTATGAATGGAGAAAAGAATATCCGAATGGAATGAAAGATTTACAGGAAATCACTAATAAAATCAAAGCAGCAGGCATGATACCCGGCATTCATATTCATTATTCCAAAGTAGCAGTGAATGACCCATATATCAACAACGGCATACCGGACTCCCGCACCAACCATGTACGCGAATTTATTCTCTCGGAACCATTAGATGATTCAAGTACTATCATCACTATAGAAGGTAATCCGGAAGGCGTACGTATGGAGAAAGGACGACGTCTCCTGCAAATTGACAACGAGCTTGTCACTTATGAGAACTATACACCGAACCACCATATCAATTTACGGGATGTGTACGGGGAGTATTTAACTCAAAAGCAGCCTCACATGACAAAGGACAACATTTCAGACTATTGGATGTAGATGACTGGCCCCTGTTTATCCGTGTCAACCAAAATACAGGAATCCAAAAAGAGATTGCCGAACGTTTAGGAAAAATCTACCACGAAGCAGGCTTTCGTTTTGTCTATTTTGATGGTGCGGAAGATGTACCGATGCCTTATTGGTATAATGTCTCCCGCTCTCAGATGATAGTATACAACGAAATGAAACCAACTCCATTATTTGCAGAAGGAGCATTGAAATCACATTATGGATGGCATATTTTAAGTCGTGGGAATGCTTTCGATATATTCCCTCCGGAACGTATCCGTCCGGCAATGAAGAAGTATACACTTCGATGTGCAGAGCAGATAGCCAAAGATTTTACTTCTGTCAATTTCGGATGGGTGAATTACTTGGCTCCCAACGACAAGACAATAGGCATGCAACCAGACATGTATGAATATATTTGCAGCAAAGCTGTCGCATGGAATTCTCCCATATCATTAGTTGGCAATTTAAAAGAGTTACAGAATCATCCTCGTACGGAAGATAACCTGAGAGTTATCAAAATGTGGGAAGAAGCAAAACTTCAAGGTGTCCTGACAGACAAACAGAAAGAATTACTCAAAAATCCCGAACAAGAATATCTTCTGATGAAAGATAAAAAAGGAAATTATCAGTTATACCCCTATCGTCAAATAACCAAGGATGACGAAAAGCCAATCCGGGCATTCATTTTCCAGAAAGCAGGAAGGACTTGTATCATTTATTGGCATATGAACGGTACAGGGCAACTCACTCTTGATATAGAAAAAACAAGCTGTCTTTGATGAATGAGAGTGGTAAAAGAATACCTATCCGGTCAGCAGGAAGCAAAAGTATCCTCCCGCAGCAGGCGTCTCATATTGGAAACCGCTCTTCCACAAGAGGAAGTAATAAAATTATTCAGAAAAAGCATCGAAATTATTAAATAGAAATTATTCATCCTAATCTTTTGTATATGAGAAATATGATAACCGGTATTATTAGCATATTATGCTATTTACAATGTTTTGGAACTTTATCAGCCTCAGTGACTGCTAAAAATGAAAATGGAAACTTTGTATTAAAAAACAAGAATGTTGAATTAGTGTTTGCCAACGGAAAAGAATTCTTATTCAAGGAATTCCGCATGGATGGCATGAACATATTGCCTGTAAATGGAAGTACAACACATCCGTGGCAACTAATCTATCGGGGTCCCAACGGAGAGAACCCGACCTTAATGCCCCGATGGGGCGAATATAAAGGAGGCGAGATACAAAAAACTCAAGATGCCTCAACATTAATATTCACCTGGCAAATGGTTATAGATGCAGGACCGACGTGTCCGGTACGCATATTAGTCACATTAGGTAAAGATGCCGAACTACCGGAATGGCGCATTGAAGCAGAAATGCCGGAAGGATGGGTGATTACAGAATCTGAATTTCCCCGTATTGCTGTAAACAGACCGGAAGGAGCAAAAGGAATTCTTCCTGTCGGATTCGGGACCGAATACACAATCGGTAATGAAGGACAACTGCAATCACGTTATCCTTCGTGTACAGGCACAATGCAGTTAGTACTGATGCATCATAAAGGAGGCACAGTCTACTTTGCCGCACAAGACAAAGGGGGATCTGGCAAAGTATTCAGAATGAAAAGTGAAGGAAAAAGTCTTGTATTTATTCAGAATGTGACAACATCCTATGCCTGGACTCAAAACAAGAAGTTCTGCATTCCTTGGGAAACAGTGATGGGATTTACCCAAAAGGGATGGCAGGACGCTGCAGTACAATGGTATCGTCCATTTACTTTCGAAACACTGTGGGGTGCAAAAACTATTTCAGAACGTCCTATAGCAGAATGGATCAAAACGCTGATATGTGCTACGGCCGGGAGAAGTAAATGCTGAAACAATGGAAGCAGTACGTAAAGCGATGAAATACTATGGAAAAGGAGTCGGATTGCATTGGTATTATTGGCACAATCATCGTTTCGATACTAAATATCCGAATACTTTCCCGAAAAAGCAGGATTCAAAGAAATGATTAAAGAAACACAGGAACTTGGAGGATTTATTACTCCATATATTAACGGTCGTCTATGGGATCCAGCAACAGACAGCTATAAAACGCTTAATGGTAAAGATGCCTCTTGTCGCAAAGCTGATGGTACATTATATACAGAAGTATATAGCTCAAAGGTATTAAATACTGTAACCTGCCCAGCTTCTTATATTTGGAGAGATGTGCTGAAAGGAGTCAACAAACAGATATTAACTGAACTAAAAACGAACGGTGTATATATGGATCAGATAGGTTGCGCCAACAGCGAACCCTGCTATGCAACCAACCACGGACATGCACCTGGCGGTGGTGACTGGTGGCCTTTTGCCTACCGCAGTTTACTCACCGAAATGCGCACAAATCTATACAAAGAGAACCAAGCCATGACAACAGAAGAAAATGCAGAGTGCTATATTGACCTGTTTGACATGATGTTAGTTGTCAATTCTCCGCACAACAGCTATACAAAAATGGTTCCGTTGTTTCCGCTCATTTATTCTGACCGTTGCATCTATAGCGGATACACCTACATCCCTTGGCGTATCACAGACGGTTCTTTGAATTTCATGAGTATGCGTAGTCTGTTATGGGGTTCTCAGTTAGGATGGGTAGAGCCAGTCTGTTGATGCGCCAGATGCGAAAAGGGAAGCTAAATTTCTGAAAAATCTGACAGATTTCCGCCGTCAACAACATGATTTATTCTTGGGAGGCCGTTTTATACAGGAAATAATTCCAACTGGTGATAACCCAACGCAAGAGATACCCAACTATGAAATAACTCCGGTAGTATTAGCGGCAGAATGGGCTAGTGTATCAGGCGAACACGTATACCTTATAGTAAACATGAGTGAACAAGAACACAAGGTTACACTGCCTAATAAAAAACAAATAACCGTTAAAGCACTTGATGCGATCAGAATCAGCAAATAAACAGTCTTTGTAATCAAACAATAAATAGTACAGTAAAATGAAACAGATTATATTTATAGCAATATTATTAACATGTGCCTTCGGAGCCTGCTCAAGTGACAATGACGCGACGAACAGTCTGCAAGCGTACAAGCACCTTCAGACATAACCATAGAAAGAATGGGAAAAACCAAAGTATTACTACGTTGGAAAGACAATAGTAATAATGAAACCGGATTCAGCATCTTATTAAGAAAAGCAGATACCAGTGAAAATATAGAAATAGCCAAGGTATCCGCAAATGTCACAGAATATACAATCGAAAATGGTCTGGAAGAAGGAAACATATACTATTTCGGAGTAAGAGCATTCTCGGCTACGAATACTTCACGTGCCATTTACGAGCTCTATCGGTTGGTAGCCTCGGTGACGAGCCAAGCATCGCAATCATAGGAAGTATCAAAGCAAACTCAACTTGTATCAGTTCCTCTTATCAAGTGACAAACATAGCTGGACAAACCAACGTAAAATATGGTTTATGCTGGAGTACCGAAAACACACCCACTATCAATGATCAAAAGCAAAACGGACCGGAAGTTGCTGAAGACGGAAAAGTATTTCAAGTGATTCCGAATACCTTACTCGACTATGGCAAATCCTATAAAGTACGTGCCTTCCTGACAACCTCTACCGGTACTTATTACAGTGCAGAGTCGACTGTTTCCTTGGAAACAGAGCCACAAGCGATCCAATTGACATGGAATAAACTGACTAAGTCTACATTGCCGGCAGAAATCGAACTGTACGAAACCACCAGTAACTTAATGGTAGTAATTTCCATGCATGGTACGCCATTGGTGATCTCTCTACCGGTAAGGTAGAAGTACGTGTCCACATACCATCTTCTCCCGCAACCATCGACACGCAATCTGCATCATTTAATGGAGACTGTTATTTATTGGTCAATGGAGGATACTTCTATAATGGAAACCATACAGGAATAGCTGTTATCAATTCCATTAAATCGGGCTCTGTTTCAGCCGTTCGGGGGTCACTAAAAACTGGCGATACAGAATACAACAGTATGTATAATGTGACAAGAGGAACATTCGGCGTAGATGCTTCAGGCAAGCCGAATGTTGTTTGGACAGGAACGGATGCCTCCAGTAATGTTTTCTATTTCGACCGTCCTTTGCCATCTGTCAAAGGAGAAAATAAATATGGAATTGTCACTAATGAAAATCCGACTACCGCAATTAGCTGGAGTCCTAAATATGCTTTAAGTGCAGGTCCTGTATTACTGAAAGACAAAAAAATCCCATTCGATTTTACAGAGACATCAAAGGGCACAGATTACTATCTCAGTAACTATGAAATCATTCCGTATGACATTTTCGGAGCGAATGTAACCCCGGACCGTACAGCAATCGGTTATCGTGAAGATGGAAAGTGGTCATATTCATATGTGACGGACGTATTACCGCCAGTGGTGGAGCTACTTTAACAGAACTGGCACAAATAATGAAAGGATTAGGCTGTGTAGGAGCTATTAATCTTGATGGCGGAGGTTCTACCGGAATGGTTGTAGGAGACGAACACTTGAATGACATGACCGGAGGAAACCGGGCAGTCGTTTCTACAATTGGATTCTTCAAGAAAAATTAGCCCAATCCGGATATTCATAAAAGCTATAGCAATATACATAGTAAGTTTCTTTTTATGTATATTGCATTGCTTTTATAAACAACCATTTATTATGAAAAGACATATCATCATTTTGCTCATTACATTCTTGTGCTTGCCGGAATATCTGGAAGCTCAATTAAAATATTATGATGCTGCCAAGTTTCCATTGTATGGTAAAGCCACAAAGAATACAGAAAATCGCTACGAACGATTGCCGGATTCATTAAAGCATGTCTCTCGTAAACCGGTATGGAATTTAAGCAGAAACTCCGCAGGATTAGCAATCAGATTTTGCTCCAATTCAACAACAATAGCCACCAAATGGGAGAATTTGAATAATAACCTGATGAATCATATGACACCTACCGGTACTAAAGGACTCGATCTATACACATGGGTAGACGGAGCATGGAGATTTGTGAATAGTGGGCGCCCCACCGGAAAAGTGAATCAAGCTACAATTATAGCAAATATGGAACCGGTCGAGCGAGAATATATGCTATATTTACCTCTTTATGATGGAGTAATTTCATTGTCCATCGGAATAGACGCAGAAGCATCTATATCAGTACCTCGAACGGCAATTCCAGTACGGACTAAACCAATCGTTTTTTATGGAACAAGCATTCTTCAAGGTGGCTGTGCCAATCGTCCTGGGATGGCACATACCAATATTATTTCCCGCCGTCTCAATCGAGAAATCGTCAATTTGGGATTCAGTGGAAATGCACTTTTAGACTACGAAATAGCCGAAGTAATGTCCTCAGTAGATGCAGGAGTGTATGTACTAGACTTCGTCCCTAATGCTTCCTCCGATCAGATATATGAGAAGATGGAAACCTTCTATCGCATACTTCGGGATAAGCATCCACGCACTCCGATTATATTTATTGAGGACCCCGTATTCACTCATGCTCTGTTCGACAAGAAAATAGCTATCGAAATAAACAAAAAGAATAAAGCCGTCAACAGTGTCTTCAAATCTCTAAAAACAAAAGGTGAAAAGAATATATACATAATTTCTTCCGAAAAGATGCTTGGAGAAGATGGAGAAGCAACAGTAGACGGTATTCATTTCACAGACTTAGGAATGATGAGATATGCAGACCTTGTTTGTCCGGTTATAAAGAAAGTATTAAAAAATAATTTACTATGCAGTACATTAAGCAGATAATGTTATTGGTTATACTAACGATTAGTTGGAAATGCCAGGCAGAAGAAGTAAAAGAAATTTGGCTGGACGAGTTAGGCGAAAGTTCTTATTACATACAGGATTGGGGACTCCCCCGAATCAACAAAGCAGTCACTATGACGCCATTGACTGTGAAAGGCATCGTCTATGAACGCGGCATAGGAACTCATGCAATCAGCCGTATGCTCTTTGATATCGGAAAAAAGCCAAGACGCTTTCCGGATTAGCAGGTGCAGATGACAATACCCCATTTGCTTGTAATCTTCAGTTCAAGATATTAGGAGATCGGAAAGAACTATGGAGAAGCGGAATTATGAGAAAAGGAGATCCTGCCAAACCTTTCAATATCGATTTATCAGGAATAGACAAAGTTTTATTATTGGTAGAGGAATGCGGAGATGGAATGATGTACGACCGCGCTGATTGGCTGAATGTCAAATTCACAACTCTCGGTGACGTACAGCCCATTCCTGTATGGCCCAAGCCCATTGCCAAAGAAAAATACATATTGACTCCACAAAGTCCGGACGCTCCACAAATCAATAACCCACTGACTTATGGCGCTCGTCCCGGCAATCCTTTTCTCATGCCAATTATGGTTAGCGGCAAACGACCTATGACCTATAAAGCCAAAGGACTTCCGAAAGGATTAAAGTTAAACCGGAAAACAGGACTCATCACCGGAAGCACGAATACAAATGGTAACTTTAAGGTCCGCCTACAAGCGACAAATGAGAAAGGAACAGATGAAAAGGAGATCACACTGAAAATAGGTAGCGAGATTATGCTTACTCCTCCTATGGGCTGGAATAGCTGGAACTGCTGGCGATTTGCAGCTGATGACCAAAAGGTACGTGATGCTGCCCGAATCATGCACGAAAAGCTTCAGGCCTACGGATGGACTTATGTGAACATAGATGACGGATGGGAAGCCGATGAACGTACACCCGAAGGTGAACTCCCGGCTAACGAAAAATTTCCGGACTTTAAGACACTTACTGACTACATTCACTCGTTAGGGCTGAAATTCGGAATCTACTCTTCACCAGGTTGGACGACCTGCGGCAGGCATATAGGCAGCTGTCAGCACGAATTGACAGATGCAAAAACTTGGGAAAAGTGGGGAGTAGACTATTTGAAATACGATTATTGCGGTTATGCTGCCATTGAGAAGAACTCGGAAGAGAAAACGATTCAAGAACCATTTATCGTCATGCGCAACGCTTTAGATCAGATAAAACGGGATATCGTATATTGTGTCGGATACGGAGCTCCCAATGTATGGAACTGGGGAGCGGAAGCCGGAGGTAATTTGTGGCGAACAACCCGTGATATCAACGACCAATGGAATATTGTAATGGCAATCGGATGTTTCCAGGATGTTTGCGCATACGTATCAGCACCTGGAAAATATAACGATCCGGATATGTTGGTAGTAGGCAAATTAGGACCGGGATGGGGTGCAAAATCCCACGATTCGGACTTAACCGCTGACGAACAATATGCACATATCTCCCTATGGTCCATCCTTTCCGCCCCATTATTGCTTGGTTGTGACATGACTGCCATAGACGATTTCACGTTAGGTCTTCTGACCAATCCGGAAGTGATTGCAGTCAATCAGGACCACTGGTAGCCCCTGCTACTAAGCTCACAGTTCCCAACGGACAAATATGGTATAAAAAGTTATACGATGGTTCCTATGCACTCGGCTTCTTCCAGATGGATCCCTACTTCATTTTATGGGATCAGGATAAAGCAGTAAATATCCAGCAACAAAAATATAACTTTAACTTTGCCCTTAATCAGTTGGGCATCCAAGGTAAAGTCAAAATCAGAGACTTATGGAGACAAAAAAACTTAGGAATATTCAGTGGTAGTTATGAAACTTCCATCCCCTACCACGGTGTCTCCCTAATTAAAATAACACCTATAAAATAAAAGCAAATATGAAACGTATTCTATTTATTCTCTTTCTCTGTTGTATAGGTAGTGGTCTTGCTGCTTGCCAAGACGAAGACCACACGGTCCCTACCCTCCCATCCGGGAATGATCCGGAAATAAACGATCCAGTCGTAGAATTCTATGATTGGGAAAAGAACCGCACCGAGTTACTGACATCTACAGATATGGTGTTACTTTATGGCGGAGGACATCATCGCACTCCCTATACATGGGATAAAGAACGTGTAAGTTCTTATATCAGATATGTAGATACCGACAATCAATCCCACTGGCTATTCGACAGCTTCCTCTTTTTGGAAATTATGGACACAGGTACAGGAGCGCTAATAAATGTTCGCCAAAGGGTACAATCTGGAATCAGCCAATCAAGCAGACTGGACGAAACTTATAGACTATTACTTCCAATCTGAAACAGGAATCGGAGCATTAGATGCATCAGTCAAAGAGGCCTCTGCCATTTTGGGAACCCCACGCAGAAACGTCAGATTGTGATCAGTATACCAGAGCCCATTGTCTACCAACACCCGGAACAAGCATCCTCATCAACCAAGTATTGGGGGAAAATTGATAACCAGACGCTTGACTTTTCCAACTCTGCCGACCGAATTAAAGCCTGCAAATGGTATATCGATCAGGTACGTGCCAAGTTCAATGAAAAGAACTATCAACATGTAGAATTAGCGGGATTTATTGGCTTGCCGAGAAAGCGACCGACACCCGTGACATTTTAAATGCGGTTGCCATCTACCTGAATAAACTAAAATATAGTTTCAACTGGATCCCCTATTATGGAGCAGATGGATATAATCAGTGGAAATCACTAGGATTTAATTATGCTTATTTCCAGCCTAATTATTTCTTCAACGAATCCGTCCCCGATTCTCGTCTGGAAGATGCCTGCCAGAAAGCACTCACGTATGATATGCACATGGAACTGGAATTTGATGACAATGCTCTGAATAGCAGAGGAAAGGCTTATCGTTTGAAAAACTATATGAGTGCATTCAAGAAACATGGCATATGGGAGAAAAAAACGCCTTGCCTATTATCAGGGAAGTGCATCCCTACTTACACTAAAAAAATCAGGGAACGCAGCCGATACCCAACTCTATCATGAGTTCTGCAATTTTGTCATCAGCCGCCCCATCCGGAGTTCACATTAGTATAAACAGTTTAATCATCGCCATTCTATGAATCATAAATACCTATACTTACTCCTGCTATTTTGATAGTCAGTTGCCAACGCAATGTAGAAACAGGACCTCCTGTATTAAAAGAAATGTGCCAAAGATTATTTCCCCCGGCATGCCCAGTCGTTTCTATTCGAATTACTGACAGATTCTATTGATACAGACCGTTTTATACTGGAATCGAGCCAAGGGAAAATACGGATAAAAGGAAATAATCGGAACTCATTGGCTGCCGGTTTGAATCATTATCTGAAAACTACTGTCATACCCATGTTTCCTGGTATGCCTCAGAGACAGTGGAGATGCCTGATGTACTACCGGAGATACCTCAGCCAGTATACATCCGTTCCAAATGTGACAATCGTTTTTTTCTCAACTATTGTACATTCGGCTATACATCCCTATTGGAAATGGCAGGACTGGGAACGGTTGATAGACTGGATGGCATTAAACGGAGTTACCATGCCTCTTGCCATTACCGGTCAAGAATCCATTTGGTATAAAGTATGGACAGATATGGGTTTGAGCGACGAACAGGTTCGCTCATACTTTACGGGACCAGCCCATCTTCCCTGGCATCGGATGTCCAATGTTGATTACTGGCAAAGTCCACTACCTCAATCCTGGCTAAAGGATCAGGAGGAATTACAAAAACGTATTCTCGAAAGAGAGCGTGAGTTTGATATGACTCCTGTATTACCAGCATTTGCCGGTCATGTACCAGCCGAATTAAAAACAATTTATCCGAATGCAAAAATCTATCAGATGAGTCAGTGGGGCGGCTTCGATGAAAAATATCGCAGTCATTTTATCGATCCGATGGACTCATTATACCAAGTCATTCAGCGCCGTTTTCTGGAGGAACAAACCAAAGTATATGGTACTGACCATATTTATGGAATCGATCCTTTCAATGAAGTCGACTCTCCGGACTGGAGCGAGGATTTTTTAGCCAATGTCTCAAGCAAGATTTACGAGTCGATTCATCAGGTAGACTCGGCAGCCCAATGGTTACAAATGACCTGGATGTTCTTCTACGACAAAAAGAAATGGACTCAACCTCGTATTCGTTCCTTTCTAAAAGCAGTACCGGATGACAAACTGATATTACTTGATTACTATTGTGATCATACGGAAATCTGGCGAAATACTGAAAAATATTACGGTAATCCCTATATCTGGTGTTATCTGGGTAATTTCGGCGGCAATACGATGATAGCAGGCAATCTGAATGATATTGATTTCAAGATTAAACGACTCTTCAAGGAGGGAGGAGACAATGTCTACGGTTTGGGAGCAACTCTTGAAGGCTTTGATGTAAACCCTCTTATGTACGAATTTGTTTTTGACCAGGCATGGGATTATCCTGTCACTACCGACCAATGGATAACCAACTGGTCTATGTGCAGAGGAGGAGATCAGGATGCCAATATCATCAAAGCGTGGAGAGCCTTGCATCAGAATATTTATACCGAATATGCCATATGCGGCCAATCGGTATTAATGAACGCGCGTCCCAGACTAACGGGAACTAAAAGTTGGAATACAAACCCCGGCATACATTACGCAAATAACGACTTATGGCAAATATGGAAAGAGCTACTAAAGGCCCGGAACATCAACAATAGTGATTTTCGCTTTGACGTAATCAATATCGGAAGACAAGTACTAGGTAACTTGTTCTCCGAATATAGAGATCAGTTTACCGCTTGTTATAACCGGAAAGATACAACAGGTATGAGAGAATGGAGTACCCGTATGGACAATCTTTTGCTTGACGTAGACCGCCTTCTTTCCTGTGATGCGACTTTATCTATCGGAAAATGGTTACAAGACGCCAGAGACTGTGGTACAACGGTTTCGGAAAAAGATTACTATGAAGAAAATGCACGCTGTATCCTGACCGTATGGGGGCAACAGGACACCCAACTGAATGACTATGCCAATCGAGGTTGGGGAGGACTTACCCGAAGCTTCTACCGGGAACGTTGGAAACGCTTCACAGACGGAGTCATCGGTGCTGTTTCGAAGAATAAGCCTTTTGACGAAGACAAATTCCATCAAGACATTACGCAATTTGAATACAACTGGACATTACAGAAAGACTCTTTCCCTATTGTTTCAGAAGAAGACCCGATTCAAATAGCAGACATCTTATCTTAAAATACGACACTGACTTCACAAAAGCACAATAATGGAGGTGGACATTCGACAAACAGGCACTTCAAAAGATACGTTTTTTTGAATGTAGCTTTTCGTTTTTCACAGAGAAGAAAGAAACCGAATGTCCTACCTTTGTTTAATCAATTACATAAGTACATACTATAAAAGACCAATTTATGGGAAACAATCAACCTTCGGCAAGAAAAAAAACTTATTATATATCCCTGGCTATTCTAGCCGGTATGTTTTTTATATTCGGATTCGTATCATGGGTCAATTCCATACTGATTCCATACTTCCGTATTTCTTGCGAGCTTACCCATTTTGAATCCTATTTTGTAGCCTTTGCTTCTATATAGCATACTTTGTCATGGCCATTCCTTCGGGCATTCTATTAAAGAAGTAGGATTTAAAAAAGGAATCATGTATGGCTTTATGCTGACTGCTTTGGGAGCTTTTATCTTTGTCCCGGCGGCTTTGGCACGTCAATTTGAGATATTTCTCATCGGCTTGTTTTCTATTGGCACCGGCCTGGCTATTTTGCAGACAGCCGCCAATCCCTATGTCACCATTATCGGTCCGATAGATAGTGCAGCACGACGTATCAGCATCATGGGAATCTGCAATAAAGTGGCAGGAATTATCTCCCCGCTCATATTCGCTGCCCTTATTCTGAAAGCAAACGACAGTGAACTCTTTGCATTGATTGAATCCGGTGCGCTGGACGAAGCAACAAAGAACGCCATGCTCAATGAATTGATACAACGTGTCATTATCCATACAGCATTCTAGGCATTATCTTACTGTTGACAGGTATCGGCATCCGCTACTCCGTATTACCGGAAATAAATACTGACGAGCAGAATGCCACTGATGAACAGGACAATAAACATACTGGCAAAAAAAGCATTCTCGACTTTCCATACCTTATATTAGGTGCATTGGCCATTTTCTTTCATGTAGGCACACAGGTTATAGCCATTGACACTATAATCAATTACGCCAACTCTATGGGAATGGATTTGCTGGAAGCAAAGTATTCCTTCTTACACACTGGGATGCACAATGATAGGATATATACTTGGTATCATCCTTATCCCCAAATACATTTCTCAGAAAAATGCACTAATAGGGTGTACATTACTAGGTTTGGCTCTCTCATTCGGAGTGGTATGGGCAGACTTTGATATGACATTGTTCGGTCATCAAGCCAATGCTCCATCTTCTTCCTGAATGCTTTAGGTTTTCCCAACGCTCTTATCTATGCAGGAATATGGCCTCTTTCCATTCATGGATTAGGCAAATTCACCAAAACCGGTTCCTCTCTGCTGATTATGGGATTATGCGGCAATGCATCTTACCTTTGGTATATGGTCACTTTGCCGATCAGTACAGTTTGCGTATCGGTTACTGGGTACTTATTCCTTGTTTTATCTATCTGGTGTTCTTTGCCATCAAAGGGCATAAAATCAATTCCTGGAGATAGGATTAAACGTAAGACATTAAAAATAAAAAAATGGAAAGACTAATTATTATCAATGGGAAGCTAATACTCCTACCGGCATTGAAACCAATAAAACAATGGTTTGCCGGAATGGTAAGATAGAACATATTGTATCGTCCGAAGCATATATTCCTCAAGCTGACGACCGGATCATAGATGCCAACCAACAATATGTCTCCCCAGGATTTATCGATATACATATTCACGGTGGCGGAGGTCACGACTTTATGGATGGAACCGTAGAAGCTTTTCTGGGAGTAGCAGAAACTCATGCCAAATATGGAACAACAGCCATGGTACCTACGACACTGACCAGCACAAACGAAGAGCTAATGACTACCTTTGCCGTTTATCAAAAAGCCAAAAGCCTTAATAAAAAGGGGCCCAATTTATCGGGCTGCATCTGGAAGGTCCTTATTTCTCACCTAAGCAGTGCGGAGCACAAGACCCCAACCATTTGAAAACGCCCCGGCCGGATGAATATAACGCAATACTGGAAGCCTCACAAGATATTGTACGATGGAGCATTGCGCCGGAACTGGCAGGAGCAGTCGAACTGGGGGAAAAGCTCAAAAGTTGTCACATCCTCCCATCTATCGCACATACCGATGCCATTTATGAAGAAGTGGTAAAAGCATACGAAGCAGGATATACCCATATCACCTCATTTATATTCAGCTATGTCAACCATCACCCGTAGAAATGCCTATCGCTATGCAGGTGTAGTAGAGGCAGCCTATCTGATTGATGATATGACAGTAGAAATCATTGCGGACGGCATTCATCTGCCCAAACCTTTACTACAATTTGTATATAAGTTCAAGGGGGCCGATAAAACAGCACTTTGCACAGATGCCATGCGAGGTGCGGGAATGCCGGACGGTGAATCCATATTGGGCAGCCTGACCAACGGTCAGAAAGTTATTATTGAAGATGGAGTAGCCAAGCTTCCCGACCGTTCGGCATTCGCCGGAAGCGTAGCTACCGCCGATCGTTTGGTAAGAACCATGATAAATATAGCCGGCATACCCCTAATCGATGCTATCCGAATGATAACCCTTACCCCCGCCCGCATTCTGCATGTGGATGCTCAGAAGGGTTCTCTGGAGGAAGGTAAAGATGCCGACATCGTCATTTTCGACAATCAAATTAACATAACAACAACTATATCAGAAGGCCATGTTATCTACAATCAATGAAACATACCTGTTTCAACAAGATCTATTAACAGTCAAAATGTTCCCTTCTATCCAACAGATGGGAAAATGTGCTGCAACAGAAGTTACTAACAAAATATGCGAACTTCTAAAAGAAAAGGCTGAAATCAATATGATTTTTGCAGCAGCCCCTTCACAAAATGAATTTTTAAGTCATCTGATTCACAGTAAACAGATTGACTGGACCAGAATCAACGCTTTCCACATGGATGAATATATCGGTATTCATGCGGAAGCTCCACAGAGTTTCGGAAATTTTCTCCGGCAGCGTATCTTCGACAAAGTCCCGTTCAAGACTGTAAACTACTTGAACGGACAAGCAGAAAACCTTGAAGAAGAATGCAAACGTTATTCCGAATTGCTGCTTCGCCATCCAGTCGATATTGTCTGTCTGGGAATTGGAGAAAACGGTCATATTGCATTCAATGATCCGGATGTAGCCAATTTCAATGACTCCCAATTAGTTAAAGTAGTAGAACTCGACCCGATATGTCGCCAGCAACAAGTGAATGAAAATGCTTTGAGACATTCGACCTTGTCCCTGCCAAAGCACTGACTCTTACCATTCCAGCCTTATTAAAAGCAGACTGGATGTTCTGCATTGTACCTTTTAAAAATAAAGCCAATGCAGTATATAATACCCTTTATGGAGAAATTTCCGAAAAATGTCCGGCCAGTTATATTACGCAAAAAAGAAAATTCTTGTTTATATTTGGATCCTGAAAGTGCAGAACGAATAAACTTATAAATACATATGAAAAATATCTTATTTATCCTCCTTGCTTTCTTGTCTGTCAGCTTCAGACTGTATGCACAGGATGTAATTAAAATAGGAATTATCGGACTCGATACTTCCCATTCTACAGCTTTCACCGAGCTACTGAACGGAGACTCTGACGATAAGTTTGTCAAGGAGTTCGAAGTCGTAGCAGCTTACCCTTATGGTTCAAAGACTATCCAGTCCAGTTACGAACGAATTCCCGGATATATAGAAGAGGTCAAGAAACATGGTGTGGAGATTACATCTTCCATAGCAGAATTGCTTGACAAGGTAGATTGTGTCATGCTTGAAACAAACGATGGTAGAATCCACCTTGAACAAGCTATGGAAGTATTCAAATCCGAGAAAATATGCTATATCGACAAGCCTATTGGAGCGACATTGGGACAAGCTATTGCCATTTACGAAATGGCGGAGAAATACAAGGTTCCTATCTTTTCTTCTTCTGCACTCAGATATTCTCCACAAAACCAAAAACTGAGAAACGAAGAGTTTGGTAAAATTCTGGGAGCGGACTGTTACTCTCCGCACAAGGTAGAACCGACTCATCCCGACTTCGGTTTTTATGGCATTCACGGAGTAGAAACACTATATACTCTTATGGGAACGGGTTGCGAGTCAGTCAACCGTATGTCTTCCAAAGATGCTGATGTAGTGGTAGGTCGTTGGAAAGACGGACGGATAGGCACTTTCAGAGGAATCAAAGAAGGTCCGGCCATTTATGGCGGCACAGCTTACACTCCAAAAGGTGCAATCGCAGCGGGAGGATATGAAGGTTACAAAGTATTACTCGATCAAATACTCACTTTTTTCAAGACCGGAGTTGCTCCGATCTCCAAAGAAGAAACAATTGAGATATTCACTTTTATGAAAGCTTCCAATATGAGCAAAGAACAGAATGGAAGAATAGTCAGCATGGAAGAAGCATACCGAGAAGGGCTGAAAGATGCACAGAAGCTAATTAAAACCTACAAATAAAGATAGCACATGAGGTACACATACAGACACATCGGGATTCTGACCATCTCATTAATAGTTGCTTCCTGTTCTTTTTCCAAAAAGCAGGCAAACAACAACCATGACAAAGATATGAACCCAAACGTAAAATTAGTGGTCCTCGACCCAGGACATTTTTCATGCCAGTCTGTTGCAAAAGAATCCGCTGGCCTCAGTGAACGACACAATTCGGGTATATGCTCCCGAAGGAGCGGAAGTCAAACAATATCTGAACGACATAAATAGTTATAATCAACGGGCGGAGAATCCCACATCCTGGAAAGAAGAAATATATATTGGGGGCGATTATCTTTCCAGGATGCTTTCCGACCGTCAAGGAGATGTAGTCGTGCTTGCCGGAAACAACCAGAAAAAAACAAACTATATTCTGGAAGCTATCAAAGCAGGATACAATGTGCTTTCCGACAAGCCTCTGGCCATTAACAAGAAGGATTTCGGCTTATTGATTCAAGCATATCAATTGGCACAGGAAAGGAATTTGCTCCTTACGACTTGATGACTGAACGATATGACATCCTGAATATCATCGAAAAAGCATTGCTGAACAATCCGGATCTTTTTGGTGAATTGCAAAAAGGGTCTTTGAATGATCCGTCTGTTCTATGGAAAGTGTTCATCATTTCTTTAAGAATGTATCAGGCAAGCCACTGATTCGTCCGGTATGGTATTATGACACAGAACAACAAGGAGAAGGCATTGCGGATGTAACCACTCACCTTATCGATTTGGTCAACTGGCAATGTTTCCCCAACGAAACCATCCGTTATCAGTCAGATGTAGAAGTATTGGAAGCCAGACACTGGCCTACCCGCATTACATTACCTGAATTTTCGCAGTCGACGCAGGCTGACACCTTCCCCGCCTTCTTAAACAAATATATCAAGAATAATGTGCTGGAGGTTTTAGCGAATGGTAGCCTAAATTACACCGTAAAGGGGATTCATATAGGCATGAAGGTTATCTGGAATTACACACCTCCAAGTGATGGCGGTGACACTTTACCTCCCTTAAGAAAGGAAGTAAGGCTACATTGAAAACAATTCAGGACAAAGAAAGTGGTTTTGTGAAACAACTCTACATCCAAAGAGCCGCAGGCTCTGATCACTCTGAATTTGAGAGCCAGTTGCAAAAGGCAATCAAACAACTGCAAGCGACCTATCCGTTCCTATCCGTCAAAAAAATGAATGAAGGACTTTATCTGATTGATATTCCACAGGCGGACAGACTGGGACATGAAGCTCACTTCAGTAAAGTAGCAGAAGCATTCCTTGGCTATTTGCATGATAAAAATATGCCGGAATGGGAAAACGAGAATACAATATCTAAATATTATATCACCACTACAGCTGTAGAGCTGGCAAAGAAAGAGAAATAAGAAAGGCCGCAGACACGTGTTAAGAAGTGAAATAAAATATTATGCAGATGAATCCATGTTTCATGGATTCATTCCTCATGTTATGGGGACACGTCTTGATATCCTGATGATTCACTCCAACCTTCCCCTACTAAACATGCTTTGGGCACATATTACCGACGAGTTAGAAAGGTTGGATAAGATGTTGAATCGATTTGATGCCACAAGTGAAGTATCAAAGCTAAACAGCCATACACAACAAGATTCAGTTTCTGTCAGTGCGGAATTGGAAGATATCCTACGGTCATGCCAATATTATTATGAAAAGACTCTTCATCTTTTCGACATCACATTAAACGATTTCTCACAAATACAAATTCACGGCAATCACCATATCTCTTTTAGCAACTTTTCCGTAACACTTGATTTTGGAGGTTTCGCGAAGGGATACGCCTTAAAAAAGATTCAAGAAATCCTCTTGCGGGGAAATATAGAGAATGCTTTCGTCGATTTTGGCAACAGTTCGATTATGGGAATAGGACACCATCCTTATGGAGACTGCTGGAAAGTCAGTTTGCAGAATCCTTACACTCAACAAACTCTTGACGAATTCTGCCTTACTGACAATACGTTGTCCACTTCCGGGAATACGGAACAGTACACCGGACATATTATAAATCCGCTTACAGGAATCTACAACGAACAAAAAAAAGTTACGAGTATCTTATCAGACAATCCGCTGGATGCAGAAATACTCAGTACAGTCTGGATGATTGCCGACGACCAACAACGGGAACAGATCAACGAGAACTTCAAACATATAAAAGGAACTATATATACTCTATAAAATATGAGAAACAAAATAGAAAAAGGAGTCGATTTGAATCTCAGACAATTCATCAAAAGTCTGGGATATATCGCAGGAGGAACTGCACTGCTGGCAAGCACACCCTGGCTGTCTTCCTGCACACCCGAAAAACTTAAAGAAATCCGCAACGAGAAAGCCCGGATCGCTTTGATCGGTACTGGTTCCAGGGGACAGTATCATATCCACAATCTAAAAGAGATTCCCCATGCCCGGATTGTTGCCGTTTGTGACAATTATGCTCCTAACCTCCAACAAGCAGTAGAGTTATGTCCGGGTGCCAAAGCATACACTGACTACCGGAAGCTTTTGGAATCGGCAGATATTGACGGCGTAATTATCTCTACTCCGTTGAACTGGCATGCTCCCATTGTACTGGATGCCCTGGCAGCCGGCAAACACGTATTCTGTGAAAAAGCCATGGCACGGACTTTAGACGAATGCAAAGCTATATATGATGCCTATCAAACGACCAACCAGGTTCTCTACTTCTGTATGCAGCGCATGTATGACGAGAAGTATATCAAAGGAATGCAAATGATTCATTCCGGACTCATCGGAGATGTGGTAGGAATGCGCTGCCATTGGTTCAGAAATGCAGACTGGCGCCGTCCCGTCCCCTCACCGGAACTGGAACATCAAATCAACTGGCGATTGTACAAAGAAAGCTCAGGCGGATTAATGACCGAACTGGCCTGTCACCAACTGGAAGTATGCAACTGGGCAGCTAAAAGAATGCCGGTAAGCATCATCGGTATGGGAGACATCGTCTACTGGAAAGACGGTCGCGAAGTATACGATAGCGTAAATGTGACTTACCGATACTCCGACGGAACCAAGATTGCCTACGAATCGTTGATTTCCAATAAGTTCAACGGTATGGAAGACCAGATCCTCGGGCACAAAGGTACTATGGAAATGGCAAAAGGTATCTATTATCTGGAAGAGGACCATTCAACATCGGGCATCCGGCAACTTATCGGACAGGTTAAGGATAAAGTATTCGCTGCTATCCCGACAGCCGGACCCAGTTGGAGACCGGAAACAAAAATGGAATACACGCCACATTTTGTTATTGAAGGAGACATTAACGTCAACAACGGCTGAGCATGATCGGAGCCGACAAAGATGGTTCCGATATCATTCTCTCTTCTTTCTGCCAATCATGTATCACTGGAGAAAAAGCACAAAATGTGGTAGAAGAAGCCTATTGCTCCACCGTACTTTGCCTGCTTGGCAATCAAGCAATGGAGGAAGAGCGACATATCCTTTTCCCCGACGAATATAAAATACCATATATGAAATTTTAAATTATGAAAGATATCATCATCACCTCCCAAAAAATTAAAAGGGAAAGAAACATTTATCTGATATGCTTTCTTCTCTCTTTTGCAATCAATATTATTGCAATCCTTGTCTATACACGTCCGTGGATTGAAATATTCACTCAACTGGGGTATGTGCTCGTTATCAGTTTTTTCATCTATTTCATACTATGGATTCCGCGTATACTCATTATCGGGTTACGTCATCTCCTTCGAAAAAAGAAGTAACAGCTTTACGTTTTTGAAGATTGATTGACGGAAAAGAAGTCTGATATCAGTTAATAACGGCTTAACTTTGAGGAAAAATAAACACTATGACAACAAGAAGAGATTTTATCAAAAAAACAGTTGCAGGCACGGCCGCCCTTTCCTTGGGAAGCATTATTCCCGGCTTCGGTTCAAATAGTTATCAGGAAATCCTGGGTGCGAACGAAAAAATACGAATCGGAGTCATTGGTGTAAACTCCAGAGGTAATGCCTTGGCACAAGGATTTGCCAAGATGAAAGGTTGTGAAGTTACTTACCTTTGTGATGTTGATTCAAGAGCACTTGAAAGATGTCAGGCAGATATTCATAAAATAAGCGGACGCACTCCTAAAGGAGAAAAAGATATCCGCAAAATGCTGGAATCGGATGATTTGAGGCAGTAGTCATTGCCACGCCTGACCACTGGCATGCCAAAGCAGCCATTATGGCTATGCAAGCAGGAAAGCATGTTTATCTGGAGAAACCGACCAGCCACAATCCGGCAGAGAATGAAATGTTAGTCAGGGCGACGCTTAAATATAACCGGATTGTCCAAGTCGGCAACCAGCGCCGTTCGTGGCCGAACGTTATCAAAGCAATAGAAGAGATTAAGTCTGGGGCAATCGGGAAAGTGAGATATGCCAAGTCCTGGTATGTCAACAACCGTCCTTCCATAGGCACAGGAAAGTGGTTCCTGTACCGACTATCTGGACTGGGATTTATGGCAAGGTCCTGCACCACGGTACCCAATTTTAAAGACAATTATATTCATTATAACTGGCACTGGTTCTGGAACTGGGGTACCGGTGAAGCATTGAATAACGGAACTCATTTCGTTGATATCCTCCGTTGGGGGCTGGGCGTTGATTATCCGACAAAGGTAGATTCTGTCGGAGGACGTTATCGCTTTCAGGACGACTGGCAAACTCCGGATACACAACTCATCACTTTCCAGTTCGGCGACGAAGCATCCTGCTCTTGGGAAGGGCGTAGTTGCAACAGCACACCGGTAGACGGAGTACGGAGTAGGTACCGCTTTCTACGGAGAAACAGGCACCCTTTTCATCAGTGGAGGCAATGAGTACAAAATAACAGACTTACAAGGGAAAGTAATCAAAGATGTAAAAAGTAACTTGAAGTTTGAACTAGGTAATTTGCTAAATCCATGGAAAAGACTGGATGCTTATCACTTCGAAAACTGGTTTGACGCCATCCGCAAAGGTGGTAAGCTGAATTCCGGCATTGTAGATGCCTGCATCAGTACTCAGTTAGTACAGTTAGGCAATATCGCGCAGCGTGTAGGTCATTCTTTAGATATTGATCCGGGAAGCGGACGTATTCTGAATGATCTGGAAGCTAACAAGCTCTGGGGCAGAGAATACGAAAAAGGTTGGGAAATACGGGTATAACCCCGCCCTTCTCTTCCTTCGTTTTTTCATTAGGTTATAGTTTTGTTGGAGGGTATGTCAAAAGTAACTAAACCTCCCCTCCTCGGGAAGGAAGGGTGCTGAAAGCCGGGGTGGTAGGTGTACTGTACAATTGAATATCAATAGTTTAT
>ENA-OQJH01000148-OQJH01000148.1-human-gut-metagenome-genome-assembly--contig:-NODE-148-length-41107-cov-8.012738_pt1 | contig 41107 bp, 52 predicted proteins | sample MGYA00242597_ERZ504763 | MGnify/ENA primary metagenome ERZ504763 (study PRJEB26092, sample SAMD00036359) | human gut metagenome | host: Homo sapiens | study: EMG produced TPA metagenomics assembly of... | reverse complement strand
CGGACGGCCCCCTCGTGAGGGCGGGCGCGGCCCTGCCCGGGACGCTGCACCCCGTGTGTGGCAGCCCAAGGCCCCGGCCAAGAGCGATAACCTGAGCTTTGAGGATATGATGAGCCGCTTCAAGAGCCAGAGCGAGGAAAAGATGGCCGACCTCGACCACGAGACCAACAACCGCCGTGGCGGCGGTTATGCACCGCGCTCCCGCCGCGGCCGCTGATTCACAGAACGAACCTGGCCTGCCCCAGCGGGGCGGGCCTGTTTTTTGGTGGTGCGGCAACGCCCACGGACAAGAAAGGAACCAGAATGCCTGCAAAATTTGAACTGATCGCACCCTGCTTCTTTGGCTGCGAGGCAACTGCGAAATTTGAGCTGACCCGCATCGGGGCCGAGAACATCCGGTAGGGGATGGCCGCCTGACCTTTGCGGGCGGGCCGGAGATGATCGCTGCCGCCAACCTGAACCTGCGCACGGTGGAGCGCGTGATGCTGCTCCTCAACACCTACCCCGCTTCCACCTTCGATGAGCTGTTTGACGGCGTGTACAGCATCCCCTGGGAAGAGCTGCTGCCCGCCGATGCCGCTTTCCCTGTGACCGGCTCTTCCCTGAACAGCCAGCTCACCAGCGTGCCTGCCTGCCAGAGCATCATCAAAAAGGCTGTGGTCAAGCGCCTGATGAATAAGCACCATACCTCTGTTCTGCCCGAGACCGGCGCGGAGTACAAGATCCGCTTCATGTTGCGCAAGAATGTCTGCGAGATCATGCTGGATACCACCGGCGAGGCCTGCACAAGCGCGGCTACCGCCGCAACGCCATGGAGGCCCCCATCCGTGAGACGCTGGCCGCGACCATTGCCGACCTGGGCCGTGTCCGCCGCGACAGTCTGGTGGAGGACCCCTTCTGCGGCAGCGGCACCCTGCTGATCGAAGCCGCCCAGAAGGCCATGAATATTGCCCCCGGCCTCAAGCGCCGTTTTGCCGCCGAGCGTTACAGCTTTGTACCCGCTTCCCTCTGGCCGAGCAGCGTCAGAAAGCGCTGGCAGAGTCCAAGCTGGATGTGGGCTTTGAAGCCTTTGGTTACGATATCGACCCCGCCGCCGTGGCACTGGCCAATGCCAACGCAAAGCTGGCCGGTGTGGAAAAGCGCTGCCATTTTGAGGTGGCCGATGTTGCTGACTTTGCGGCAAGGCCCGAAGCCATCGTTCTGACCAATCCCCCGTACGGCGAGCGGATGAGCACCATCGAAGGTGCCGCCAAGCTGGCCCGCACCCTGGCCAGCAGATGGCCGAGCATCCCTGCGCGGGCCTGTACGCCATCACTGCCGATATGGAGTTTGAGAGCCACTACGGCAAGCGCGCCAACAAGCGCCGCAAGATGTACAACGGTATGATCCCCTGCCAGCTGTATATGTACTACGAGGCCCCCAAGTTTGAGCACAAAGCAAAGCCGATGCCCAAGCAGGGCTTTGACGGGAAGCGTACCGCCGAGTTCAAGAAAAAGTAAACAGGAGAACAAAAAGACATGGACGGTCCGATGCGGCCTTATCTTCCGGAGCTTACCATCCGGGATTATAATATCTACCAATGGTATCTGCGGGGCGTGCAGTATCAGCTGAACACGACCTACGGACTCTACTCGTGCAGTCTGCTGCAGCACAACGGGGTTCTGTTCGCACTGCTGTCAGACAGCCTGGCCGGGCGGGAGGCGACCTGCAAAAAGGTGCGCCTGCCCTGGACGCTCTGCTGGAGGCCGATGATGTGCCAGACCCAGGCATCCGGCTGGCTGCGCAGGTGGAGGTGCTGCTGGGCTGGCACAAGCTGCAGGACCGCCGCTGTGACGAGCTGCCCTTCAAACAGCGGGTGAAGCGCACCATCGACCGCATCCTGCTCCGCCGCGCCTACGAGAAGGCCGTGCAGGAGAACCCCGCGCTGGAACGGCTGTTTGAACAGGAGCAGGAGCAGGCGATCGTTCAGATGAACCTGAACGCCAAGAACTACACCGAGGTTGCCGAGCCTATGAGCAACATCTACGGCGCGCTCTACTCCACGCTTGCCACCGATGAGAACAGCCAGCGCAAGAGTATGCGCTATATCGGCAGCTGCATCGGGCGGGTGTTCTACCTGCTGGATAAGGCGGGCCGTGTGGCCGGTGACAAGCGGGCCGGGCGGTACAATGTGTATCTGGTCAACGGTGTCGAGGACCCCGGTGTTGCACTGGAAAATGCCCGGCGGCAGTCGCTGGCTGCGGCAAACGATCTGGTGCGCGCCTACGGGATGCTGGATGTCAAGCTGAACAAGAGCCTGATCGACAATATTATGATCCTGGGCCTGCGCCATGCGGTGGAACCGCTGGACCCGGAGAACCAGCCCGTGCGCTGGGAGCTGCGTGAAGGCCCGCAAGAGCTGGGCAATGGCCTACTGCGGCATGGCGGCTGCCTGAGCGTGGCCTGATGCTGCTGGGGGCCGTGGTGCCGGTGCTGATGTTCATTGCCCCGGCGGTGGCCAGCCTGCTCATCGCCACGGTCTGCGTGGAGTGCGGCAGGACCATGGCCCTGACAGCCTACGGCGCGGTGAGCCTGCTCAGCCTGCTCTTTGTGCCGGATAAGGAGGTGGCGCTGGTCTTTGTGTTCCTGCTGGGGTATTACCCATTGGTCAAGCCACGATTTGAGCGCATTCGTCTGCCGCTGGTGCGGGTGCTGTGCAAGCTGCTGCTCTGCAACGGTGCCGTGCTGGCCATGTACGGCTGGTGCTGCTGCTGGTGCCTGCGGGCAGCATTTCGCAGGAGCTGAAGACCACCGCGCTGGTGGTCTCGCTGGCCACCCTTGCCATGGGCAACGTGGCCTTTCTGCTGTATGACCGGGCGCTCCACAACCTGCTGCAGGTGTATCAGCTGGTGTGGCGGCCGAAACTGCATAAGATGCTGGGAAAGTAATGAATAAACCTCTCAGTCGCCGAAGGCGACTGAGAGGTTAAACATTTGAGAGGAGTGATGTCTGCTATCAGCTGACACAAAGCGCCGGGCCACACGGGTGACAGCCGTGAGGGTGACGAGGAGAGGAATCATCGAAAATTTCGGCGGATGTTTCTCCGGCTGACCATGGGCTATACCAGCCGCAGAGAGGGGCAAAAATCGGCAGTGATACCGTAACAGATCCCCTCAAAGAAAGCCATACAAGAACATAAACTGTTACAGGAGGCTGACAGCTGTACTGCGCGCGTTTTTTGCGCCGGGCTGTCGGCATGGAGGTGTTTTGTATGTGTGGCATTGTTGGTTATGTTGGAAAACGGAATGCACAGGATGTTTTGCTGGATGGTCTGGAAAAGCTGGAGTACCGCGGCTATGATTCCGCCGGTGTGGCCCTGGCTTTGGAGGGCGGCATCCGGGTGGTCAAGAGCAAGGGCCGTCTGGCCGAGCTGCGCAAGCGGCTGGCGGTGGAGGCCCTGGCCCGGAGCGGCTGCGGCATCGGCCACACCCGGTGGGCGACCCACGGGGAGCCCAGCGATGTGAACAGCCACCCGCATTCCACGCCCCGGGTGAGCATCGTCCACAACGGCATCATCGAGAACTATGGTGTGCTGAAGGAGCGGCTCATGGCCAAGGGCTATACCTTTGAGAGCGAGACCGACACCGAGGTCCTGGTCAAGCTCATCGACAGCTGCTATGAGGGGGAGCCCCTCAAGGCTCTGCGCGCCGCCCTGGCCATGGTGCGGGGCAGCTATGCGCTGGCTGTTCTGTTCCGGGATTTCCCGGATACCCTGTTCGCGGTCAAGCGGGAGAGCCCGCTCATCGTGGGCTGGGGCGAAGAGGAAAACTTTATCGCGTCGGATATCCCGGCGCTGCTGAAATATACCCGCCGGTACAGCGTGCTGGAAGAGGGGGACATGGCGGTGGTGAACGCCGACGGCATCCGCTTCTACAATGAGTTCGCGGAGCCGGTGGAGCGGGAAGTTCTGACCGCCAACTGGGATCAGGAAGCCGCTGAAAAGGGCGGCTACCCGCACTTCATGCTGAAGGAGATCAACGAACAGCCTGCGGCCATCACGGCCACGGTGAGCCCTCGCGTGGAAAACGGTCTGCCCGACCTGCGCGTTCCTGAGCTGACGGATGAGCGGCTGCGCCGCATCGGCACGGTGCATCTGGTGGCTGCGGCACGGCCATGCACGCGGGCATGGTGGGCAAGGCTGCCATCGAGGCGCTGGCCGGGTGCTGCACAGGTGGAGATCGCCAGCGAGTTCCGCTACCGGAACCCCATCCTGCGGCCGGAGGATCTGGTCATCATCATCAGCCAGTCGGGAGAGACCAGCGATACGCTGGCTGCCCTCAAGCTGGCCAAGAGCCGGGGCGTGCCGGTGCTGGCCATTGTGAACGTGGTGGGCAGCAGCATTGCCCGCGCGGCGGATTATGTCATGTACACCTATGCCGGCCCTGAGATCGCCGTGGCCTCCACCAAGGCCTACATGGTGCAGATGTGCGTGCTCTATCTGTTCGCCCTGCGGCTGCTTACGCCCGGGGAATGCAGACCGATGCCGAGATCCGCCGCCTGACGGCAGAGCTGCTCCGGGCCGGGGAAGTCATCAAGCCCCGTCTGGCCGATTGTGAGCAGATCAAGTATCTGGCCAGCCGTTTCGTCAATACCCAGAGCTGCTTCTTCATCGGCCGCGGGTTCGACTATTCGCTCTCGCTGGAGGGCAGCCTGAAGCTGAAGGAGATCAGCTATGTCCACTCGGATGCCTATGCGGCGGGCGAGCTCAAGCATGGCACCATCAGTCTGGTAACAGACGGCGTGCCGGTGATCGCTCTTGCCACCCAGAAGCAGGTCTACGAAAAGACCATCTCTAACGCCAAGGAGACCAAGAGCCGCGGCGCGAAGGTCCTGCTCTTCACCACCCGGGATGCCGTGGTGCCCGATGGCGTGGCCGACTATGTGGTGCGTCTGGATGACTACGATGACCTGCTGATGCCCCTGCAGCTCATCGTTCCGCTGCAGCTGTTTGCCTACTATATGGCTGTTCTGCGCGGCTGTGATGTGGATAAGCCCCGCAATCTCGCCAAGAGCGTGACCGTGAATAACCGTAGAATCAGAAATCAAGCCTTGCCAAACCCGCCCGCTGGTGGTATACTATCTAGGTAACCGATGCTGGTGTGGCGCAATGGCAGCGCAACTGATTTGTAATCAGTGGGTTGCAGGTTCAACTCCTGTCACCAGCTCCAAAAAGACCTCAAAACGGAAAACGTTTGGGGTCTTTTTGCTGTTATAGAAAATGCTTTTATTGCGGTAAAACGCAGGAAAATAGAGAACGACAGAAAAAGAGAAAATCCGTGGAAAAAGTAGTTGACAAATGCCACTTCAGATGATAAAATATACAGGCAGTCAGCGATGACTGCAAATAGGATATGGGCGTGTTCCCGAGTGGCCAATGGGGACAGACTGTAAATCTGCTGCTTTTCAGCTTCGGTGGTTCGAATCCACCGCGCCCACCAAACAAGAAAATCCGAACCTATTTCCGATTGGAGAAGGGTTTGGATTTTTCGTTTTCTTCGGATCAGAGAATGAAGGCTCCTGTGAAGGAAACAAGGGAAAGTAGTTGAAATTCGATGTAGGATATGATTATATATATGAAGGGATGTGTTAAAATGGAAAATTTGGTAACCTCTGCTTCGTCAGACAAAACATTGACTACCGAATATCTTCGAAACGCCAATGCGTTACTTGCGCTCCTGCATGGAAAGAGCGATAGTGTGTGTCGATTTTTTGATAAAGAAATCATTGTCGATATCAACCAACTAGATAGCTTGAATTCGCTGATTTTAGAAAAGCTGTCGTTACATAATGTATCTACAATAACAACAAGTATCGACGTTTCGCTCATCGACAAGAGAACATTGTCATATAAAGCTTGGGAGGATTTTAAAAAGAAAATTTTAACGCAATAAATTCGGCAACAAAATCAATATTTATTCAGTGGGATTTTTTGCGGAATTTAAGAATTACAAAGTTCCACAACGACATACTCTGAATGTGAGGATAACATCAGGACTTCAACCAAGCGATATGTTCAAGGTGTTGCTAAATGGCGCGCTTGATGAGAGAGACGACTTTGATTTGCAATGCTGTACAACTGTATGCAAGGTTGATTTTATTAATAATGCACTCGCAGAAGAACTGTTAAATGTTGTTCAGCGTGGACGGAACTTTGTGAGTCGGCCTGTAGCGAAAAGGGACATATTAGACCTTTCTTGTTCAAATATCGAAGTGGGTTGGCTAATTTTGTAGAAGTGTGTGCAATATTTTCTTTCTGTACAGTTATCGCGATTATAGTGAAATTATTGATATATTATCATTTGATCGATTTTCAAGTGGAAAATACAGCATGTCTACTGATTTTTTTAATTCCATTAGCAACAATTTCCGAAAAAGTCGGGAGATTTTTTGGGAAAATCATTTATAGCGAATTGTCAGATTTGATGGATACGCATATCTTTAGGATTTCTCTTGGCGACTCGAAACAGGCTCAAAAGATCACCGAGAAGAGTCACTACAGAAAGAGTGCAGGAGTGTTCGCTTTTAACATTGCAACATCAATTATTTTGCCGTTTGTTTTCTTTTTACTTGGCCGATGATCATAATATGTAACAGGGCGTTCCCTTCTCCGGGAGCGTCCTGCTATTTTTATGCCGCGATAGGTGCGGCGTTCAGAGCTTCCTGCTCTTTCAGCCACTCCTCATATTCACGCTGGCCTTCCTCGCTGTTGAAAAACTCAACCATGGAAGGATAGAAACAACGTGCCAGCGACTTGATTGCATCATCCGGGTAGCCGGATTTGTTTACAGACTTTTTCTTTTTGCTCAAATAGTATCCTCCGAAAATCAAAGTTCAACATCCTGCCCACGCTTGCGGTTTCGCTGCTGAACATCCATGGTACGTTCCTGCTTGGGTGCAAGAATCTTTTCAAGAAAGCTACGCACCAGCTCCGGCGCACGGTAGAGAGCGTCCAGATAAGGCTTCACATCATACCAAAGATCATGGTACTTGGTACTCCAGCGGGCAGTTTCTTTCTTGGCGGTGGAAAGTTCTTCTTTCAGGCGGCGGTTCTCCACGTCCATCATATATCCGTGGTCAGCCTGTTTTTTCAGTTTGGAAAATTCTTCTTCGGTCAGCGAGTAGTTGCCGAGGAAGGTGCGCTTGCCGATATCATCCAAGTCCCGCGCGTGAATAAGCGCATCTTTTGTGATAATGGCTTTCTTCTGAACGGCGGCGAGTTCCTTCTCCTTTTTGGAAAGTGTCTTGCTGGTCTGGTTAGACCTCCTTGCCCAGAGCTTCGGTCATGGCACGGTTGATCTCATCGGCGTGCATGACTGCGGAGAGAATATACTGCTCACCGCCCACGATTTGCACAGCAGCTTTGTAGGCATCCTCATAGAACTGTTTGGCGAACTCGTAGCCGCCGTGATTGTCAAAGTAGGCCGAGTTGACATCAAAGACCAATTCGCAGTAGTGGGTTGCATCCGGCTTTAGGCCGCGCGTGGAGATGGTTCCATCGGCTTCCAGTTGGGCGAACAGGTCGGTGTAGCTGGCGGTTGGCTTCTTGAAGTGGACGTTCCATGCCGCGCGCTGGGGGATGATATCGGGGTTCCGGTAGCTGTCCTTTTCGCGCTCGTTGTGCTGCTGGGTATTGCTAACAGCCTTGTCCGAAACGGCGAGATTTCGGGCACTGGTGCGGTCGATGCCATCGTTTCTTGCCAAAGGGCATCCCTCCTTTCAAGGGGTACTGTTTAACACTCTTACTCATAATGCAGATGGTTTTGCTGATAAACGATAAAAATATATTGATTTTCAATTTAACGTGTGCTATTCTAAATGTGAAATCAAAGGGGGATGCAATATGGGTAAGAATGATTTTCGGGTTGATACAACTTCTTCCGAGAAAAAGACGTTTTTCAAAAAGAAACAAACACTTCTCGGACTGGCATTCTTACTGACTGTTCCGCAAATGTTCAGTGCAGTGATTCTTCCTATTCAATGGCTTTTGGGTGCAAGGCATGGAGTGGCTCTTAATGTCACTTCCATTGCATCGCAGGAACTGTATTTCCTTGTAATGACGATTGCCGGAATCTCTGTTTTGAAGATGATGCTTAGTGATAAAACTTTTTCTAAAACGCTGGTTCAATGCACTCGTCTTGAAGGCTATCTTATTGCGGTTGCATCTGTGATATTTCCACTTTTACCGGGATATCAAGCGTCTGGTTCGACCTTTTTCTTCTGTGATTCAGTATTGCTGTTGCCTGGAGTACTTTTGATTATCATGGCTGAGTTGTTGAAAGAAGCTGTTGCGATGCAGAAGGAATTGAACGAAGTTCTTTAAGGGGATAAGAATGGCAATCATACTACGATTAGACCGCATTATGGCAGACCGAAAGGTTTCCTTGACAGAACTTTCTGAACGTGTTGGAATCTCTATGGCGAACCTCTCAAATCTAAAAACCGGAAAGGTTAGAGCAATTCGTTTTTCTACACTGGATGCAATTTGCCGGGAGCTTCATTGTCAGCCGGGAGACATTTTAGAATACGATGAAACATAGAAGGAGTCGGGACAGGTACATTCCGTTATGCGGCTTTTCTTTAGGCGAACAGCTTGTTTGCGGTGGGGAGATGCACTTCTTCGGAAGTGTAATAACCCACTATAACACTTTCATCCCTATGGGCTGCAAAGTGTAGTGGGCTCTTCGAGGACTCTCCGAGGGGGAACGTCTCCTGCGGGAGAATTACAATCAAGTTCGCACAATGCGAACTTGATTGCTCCGTACGCATCCGAAAAAATCGCGTACGGAGTTCAAATAACCTGTACGGTTCGTACGGTGTACGGAAACCCGAAATATAAACGATAACACGCTTTAATTTATCTCGATTTGCCGTACAAGCACGTACAAGTACAGACCGTACAGGTTGTACGAACTTCTTCCGTGAAAAATGCACTTTTTACGGGCATGGGTGGACAAGCGGCTCAATGCCCACGAAACCACGCACCTGCGGCCACCGGGCAGGTAGATGTTGTTGGTGGCTTCAAGGTTGTAGCGGCGGTCATTCTGGCGCAGTTCTGCGCTGAAACGGATCGCCGATACGCTGTGGCAGGCGTTGTCCTCGCACCACTGCTTGTAAATGTCGTAGAACTCCTTGGAACTGATGGAGTAGTCTGCCTTAAAGCGGAAGTAGCCCTCGGATTCCATGAAGTCAATGACATTGTTGCTGCTGCGCTTAATGGTGTCCACGTTGGCAGCGGCACGTTCGCTGACCGTGAAACGGAAGTTGTTCTGCACCAGCCGGTGCAGCCCTTCCAGACACCACAGCAGGATGCCTTCCAACTCGGCGCACATCTTCTCCACGAGGAAAGGGTCATCCGTGCGGTCGGCAGGCTTGTCCTTGGTGGTCAGGATGAGCTGGCGGCGAAAGAAGCCGTCCGAATGGTCGTACAGTGAGGTCAGCGCACCGTTGCCAAAGCAGAGGAACCGGGCGTAAATATCCCGCTGGTAGCTCTGGACACCCTTGCGCTCCAAGTCCAGCTTGCTTCGGCGGTCACAATGGTCTTAATATAATTCGTCTTGGGCAGGGCGTTCATGTCCATGTCATCGTCGATCATCAGCAGGCGGCGCTCCAGATCGGCACGGGCAAAGCGGTTGTTTTCCACTTTCTGGACGCTGCCATTGCTGGCGGCATCCCCCATGAGCCGCTTGAGCACAAGCCCGATGCGGGACTTGCCCTCGCCGCCCTTGCCGACAATGAGCATCATCTTCTGCCCTTTGGTGCTGGGAATAAGGCAGTAGCCAGATATTCCTGCAAGGTGGGGATGTCGGCATCGTCCAGCAGCTCGTGCAGAAAGGTCAGCCAGCGGTCAGGGCTGGCGGCTTTGGGGGCATACCTCACAGGCAGGCGGTTCTGGCAGAACAGGCGGCTCTCCTGAAAAGAGCCGTCCGGCAGATGGTACACGCCGTTCTGGAGGTGGATGCAGTCCTGTTCGATGGGAAAGGGGTCGGAAAAAGCCAGCAGCTTGATGGTCTCCAGAATGTTGGTGACCTTTTTGGACAGGCCGGAGGTGACATATTCCTCGATGTTCTCCAAGATGCGCTGCTTGATCTCACTCTCATCCTCCACCGGGCCGTCCAGCGTGTACAGCGTTCCGTTGACGCATTTCAGCGGCCACTGTTCCAGAAAGGCACGGCCAAACTGGACTTCGTCAATTTTCTTGCCGTTGTACCAGTCCGGCCATAAGGGGTTGCGGGAAATGTTTTTCTTCATAGGGGGTTCTCCTTTAGAAAAGTGAAGTGGTGGGTCTCACGGTGAGACCCACCACTTCGGGTGAATAAATTATTAGGCGCACTTTGCCAGAGCAAGGCGGTCGGTGCGCTCCTCCAGCATCAGCAGGTACGACCCGGACAGCAGCTGTGCGGCGGCAGCGGCTTTCTGCTGGGGTGTCCCAAATGCAACGCAGTCCGTCAGGTGCTCGACGGTCTCGGTCATGTGGAGAGCTTCCACGAACCGCTCGTCCAGCGGCTCCTCCGGGGTGGTGGGCTTGTAGCGCTCTCGCCAGTCGTGCAGCAGGTCGAGATAATCGGTCAGCACCCGCAGGCAGTAGGCGATGTCTGCCCACTGCTCGTCTGTCAGGCCACGCTTGGGCGGCGGCAGAGCGATGGCATTGGCGGGCGGCTTGTCCGGGTCAAGCCCGAAGTCACTTGCGAGCTTCTCGGCGGCTTGCCGGGGGTTCAGGTCGAACAGTTTGGCGGTGAGGTCGATGGCATCTCCGTTGGCCCCACAGCCAAAACAGTAATAATAGGTGTCGTTCAGCTTCATGCTGGGGTCGCTGTCAGAATGGAACGGACAGCACACCATGCCATGGCGGTCGGGCTTCATGCCGTACATCTCTCCCACCTGCCGAACGGTGATGGCGGACTTGATCTTTTGATATAAACTCAAAATTTCTCCTTTGGTCAAAGGTTTTGGCACGGATCGTTTTGATCCCTGCCACGTTCAAAGTCACCGGGGTCCCCCAAATGGGAACTTCGGTGAAGCCGGTCTCCCTTGCTGCCTCCCGACAGGAAATCTTTTTGGACTCTGTGTCGGCCCTATGCAGGCGCTCGCTCCCCCGATGGGAGGTCTTGGCGGTCTGGGCAGTTCGGACGGTCATTCTGTTGTCAAGGTTCGGTTATATGATTCGGGAGGGCTTTTACGGGAAGCCCTTAATATGTTCGCTGCTGGGGAGTGATATGTTTTCCTTCTGTCTATAGGATAGCACCTCCATGGCTGCTGTGCCGTATATCCATAATGTCGGAAAACAGGTGCAGAAACTGCAAAATTCCACGCTTATGGACAGGAACCGCCGGAAGTGGTATACTGTGCAAAAAACATCGGAGGTGCGACCATGAACATCAAGCTGACACTGGGAGAACGGCTCAAAGACCTGCGTGTGGAGCGGAGTCTGAAGCTGGAAACGCTGGCAGAGCAGACGGGTCTGTCCAAATCGGCATTGTCGAAATACGAGAGTGACGATGTGACCGACCTCAGCATTTATGCGGTGACAACGCTGGCTGAGTTCTATGGCGTGACCACGGACTACCTGTTGGGCGTGACGGAAAACAAAAAACGCCCAGATGCAGTCCTTTCGGACTTGCATCTGAGCGATGGCGCAGTGGACGTATTAAGGAATGGGAATTTCAATCATCGGCTGCTGTGTGAACTTTTGGAACATCCCGATTTTTCCCGGTGGATGACCGACCTTGAGATCTGTGTGGACGGTCTGGTCAGTGACCGCATCCGGGATATGAATGCCATGGTGGAAGCCACCCGGCAGGAACTGGAAAAGCGATACCATGCCGATGCAGAGGACCTGACCATGCGGACGCTGAAGGCGGCGCAGATCAACGAGGACGAATATTTCGGGCAGATCCTCTATGATGAGCTGGCGGCGATCCTGAAGCAGATCAAAGCGGCACATGGGACCGATAAGACCACGTCGGACGGCGCAGCGGTCGAGCAAGCGAGGAAGCAGCTTGAAAATGCACAGAAGTTTGAAGGTTCTCCGTTGGAAAAGAAGATGAATGTCCTGATGGGACAGATCGGCATCGACTATTCCAAGCTGACGAAAGAAGAACAGATGACCTTGCTGCGAGTGTTCAATAAATCCTCTATGTTAAAGCACCGCACAAAGGCCGGGATGCGGGGCAAATACAGACGCTGATTATTTACCTTGCGGCTTATAGGGAAAAACGCTGCTGCGGCAGGAAGGAGAACGTACACCATTGGTTCCTCTGCAAGCCTGCGCTGGGTGGGCAGAAACCATTAGCTGCCATCCCCATCCGCGCATCCTTCTGCCGCAGAATAGGTGCTTGCCGGAGCTGCTCACAGTCCCTTTTCCGCATCAGCCGGAACCAAGGTGTAACACACTAGACTTTGCAAACAAAGTCGTGTGTCACGAAACCCCGGCACGGTTTCTTTGGATTCTTCCGGCTATTGCGTTGCTTCCCGGTTTCAGACAATAGAAGATGCGGGCGTCAACTCGTACACATGATCGAACTGGGCTTTACGTTCGTCGCTCAGGTGATGGCTAATCAGGATCAGGGTCAGGTCAGGGTTGGACAGCAGGCTCTTCTCCACGATGTCGGCGTTCTTCTGGTCCAGGGCGCTGGTGCCCTCATCCACCAGCAGGATGCTGCGGTTATGGATCAGAGCACGGGCGATGGCCACGCGCTGCTTCTGGCCGCCCGAGAGGCGTTGCCTTCCTCGCCCACCGGCGTATCCAGACCCTTGGGCATATTGGCAAGGTCGCCTGCCAGGGCGCTGTCACGCAGTGCCTTTTCCATCTGCTCGTCGGTAAAGTGCTCACCCAGGGTAATGTTCTCACGGATGGTGGTATTGAACAGGAACACATTCTGTTCGATGTAGCTCATTTTCTGCTGGAGCTGCTCGGGCGTGTAATCCCGCACGTCTCTCTCGTCATAAAGGACCTTGCCCTGGTAGCCGGGCAGCCAGCCCAGAAGAATCTTCAGCAGGGTGCTCTTGCCGCAGCCGGAGGGACCGGTGAGGGCGTATTTGCCGCCTTTCTTGAATTCCGCGTTCATGTGGACCAGGATCGGCTTCTTTTCATCGTAGCCGAAAGAGACATCCTTGACCGTAATGCCTTCCTGCAGGGTAGGCAGACCGAAATCAGGAGCTGCGCCTCGCCGGCATGGATGGTAATCTTATCGAAATAGGCTTGCTGGCCGAGAAGGACACTGCAAGTTTGGACACCTGGTTCAGTCCATTATACACGCCGGCGCAGATGGTACCGGTGCCCATAAAGGTGGCCAGAGGAATCATATCATTGAGGATCAGGACACCCAGCAGGATGACAACGGCCACTTGGCAGACGGCGCTGACATAGGCCAGACCACAGCCGATGCCGTCCTTGTTGATGGTCAGTTTGTACTTGGCCTGCTCCATGCTGTCGCTGGCTGCATCGACTCCGCTGGTAAATCGTTCATCCTTGCCAAAGAAGCGAAGCACATCGTAACCTGCCAGCAGATCCTTGATTTTACTGACGCTGTCAGCCTGGCTGGCGGCACAGGCTGTGCCAACGGTTCCCAACCGTTGCTGAACAGACGAGGAACGAAGATCATAACCAATGCGATGACCAGAGAAATCACCAGAAGCAGCCAATGAATGGATGCCAGTGCAACGATGCCGAACACCACCTGTGCCGCAGAACCCATGATGGTGAAAAACGGAGTCCAGGCCATCTGCTCAATCTGGTTCACGTCGTTGGTAAACTGGGAGAGGTACTCGCCGCTCTCCTGCTTATGATACTCCTGATGGGTCTTGTGCAACAGGCCCGCTGCCATATCCCGGCGCAGAGCGTTGTTCATCCGGCGCACGGCCCGGCCCTGGAAGAAGGTCTCTGCAATCAGGCAAAGGACCACGGCCAGCCAGGTCAGCAGAAGAAGAATGATCCGAATGGTGAAAGCCCGCAGATCACCGTCCAGCAGTCCCTGGGTGATCTGAATCTGTACCAGACTGGTGCAGACCTGCAAACCATAGGCAACAACCATACAGATGGAGGCCGCTGTAACAGTGGGCCAGCACTTTTTGAGATAATACTTCATGATTTCCACCTCTTCTGTGATCGTTCCATCTGTCTCTATGAACAGTGGATTGTGTGCTTTGCTCTTTCTGATTCAAATTGTAGCACACAGGATGAGGAATAAACATATCGTTTTGCGTTAGTTAACTGATTACACACATTCTGATTTTCTATAGAGGCAAACTGTCTTTCCATCAATAATTTCAGACTTTTTGCACTGCATATTCATGCAGCGCAAAACATTCCGGCAGCTACGACACTCGGGCTTCAGATCAGAAAAGCTCCACCGGCAGTTAACCTCCGGGTCGATCACAATACCTTTTTCGGGATCAACCCAACCTAACTGGTTTTGCGGGTGGTCAAGCGCCACAGTGCATTTGCCAATTTTTCCATTGGCCCGGAATACCATGCTATGTGGATAGGAAGCGTAGCACACCTGTGCAAGGGCTCCGTTTCTGTGGTTATGACACGACATCCCGATCTTATCCAGATATGCAACATGTTTTGCTACCAACACATCTTTTGTATCCTGATGAAGGATGGATAGACTGTGGACGCCTTCACCACCCCAGTCACCAACAGCACGAACAAGTACGGCGAAGCGTTTGTCATGCCCAAACAGACGGTACAGATAATCATACCAACTGTAGTCCTCATCGTCGGCCAGAATATTGTGGCGCAGCGTGATATGAAAGGAATACTCTGCCGGCGGCAACTTGGAAAGAGAGGCCAGATTGTTAATGATGGTCTGCAGGGTTCCTTTGCCGGATACATGGGGCCGAGTCTTGTCGTGATTCCAACCATCAATTGTAATTTGATAGCTGGTGATCCCTGCCTGATAGAACTGCCGAAATAGCTTGTCATTCAGCAGATAACCATTGGTGGTCATATTGGCAGCATAGTGAAAGCCATACTGTTTCTGCAGATTTTGCACAATGTTGGACACTTCCAGCACAGTGTCTTTGCAAAGAGTAGGTTCACCTCCAAACCATGCAAGTATGACCTGTTTATAGCGCGGCGCTTGTGCAGTTATATACTCCTCAATTCGGTCCAGTGTGTCACGAGTCATACTGACCGCATGGTGATCTTCATAGCAATATGGGCAGCGGAAATTGCAGCTTCCGTCGGCATCAATGTTACCATGAAGATATTATCCAGCAAAGATCTCACCTGGTGCAGCGCATGGTCCAGTTCTTCCTCGGTTACCAGAAGCTCTTGCTCATGCAGATAGCGTGTCAACGGCGTATTCAGTTCCGCACAGCCGCCGCAACGGGTGAGATTGATGAACTCCTTCTGCAGGCCATGATCGGTCAGTCGGACGGTATTGCGATACAATTCTGATGTAATATAAATAGCATCTTCTTCCGTGCGATAGGTCACATAGCGGGGTACTGTATACATATTAGCTCCTCTTTATCTATATAAAAATCCTGATTACAGGATAATTGTTCGAAATAAGGGGCCCGGAACAATCCGAACCCCTTATTAAAGTGGTAATTAACCCTGTTAGCAGAAGATATTAATGTCGATATTGCAATCAACCTGTTCTTCAATGGGCTTCTTCTCAGCGAGGACTTCCATGATTTGTTTCTCCTTTCTTTTTGGTTTTATTCAGCTTGGGAGCTTTCGTTTGTTCGTATCCCTTGCTGTGACTGTATTGTAGCACATCCTGCCGACCGGCAACATATCGTGCCGAGTTACTTGAAAATAACACAAAACGATAAGTTTTCAGTAAAAGTTGAACCGTTCACTGGAAATCCGCTGTGCCATCCTTTATAATAATAGAGATATTACTTCTATAGGAGGGTTTAGGATGAAGAATGTCTTTCTTGGCGAGTACGTCAAGCAGCGGCGGCTGGATCTGGGTTTGACCCAGGAGCAGCTTTGCGATGGAATCTGTGAGCCTATGACTCTTTCCCGGCTGGAAAATGAGAAACAGACCCCCAGCCGCAACCGGATCAATGCCCTTTTGCAGCGTCTGGGCCTGCCGGATGACCGCTATTTTGCTCTGCTGAGTAAAATGAACTGGAGATGGAAGCTCTTAAGAAAGAAATTGTTGCCTGCAATGTGACCGAAAAGGTGCCGGAGGGATTTGAGAAGCTCGCACAATTTGAAAAGCTGGCAGATCCGGATGATCAAATTTCGCAGCAATTTGCCCTGTGTTCAAGGGTACTTCTGGGACGCTTGGATGGACGCTACACGCCGCTGGAACAAATCGATCTGCTAATGCAGGCAATCCGGCTGACCGTGCCACGCTTTGACCTGGAGAGTATAGAAAGTTTCCTTTATACAAAAGATGAAATCACAATTATCAATCAGATTGGGCTTGCTTACTCTTCTGATGCTGGCCAAAATAAAAAAGCAGCTGAAATCTACTATCAGCTGCTTAAGTATGTGCGTAAGCATTTTAAGGAAACCATAACATCTATCGGGGTGTTGCCTTTGGTTCTTTATAATTATGCTCGGGTACTGGATTTGTGCGGTCGCTATGAGGAAGGAGCTGCACTCGCTAAAGAAGGACGAGAAGCCTGTATTCAATATGGACATTACCAAGAATTGCCCCGATGTCTGGAAATTGAAGCGGAATGCCGACATTTTATGGGCGATGACGAAATCAGCAAAGAATTGTACTATCAATCGTATTATCTCTGCAAAGTTATTGGATATCAGGTTGGATTGGAAATAGTTAAAAAAGAAGCTAAAGAATATCTGGATCTTACTTTAAGCTAAGTAGCCATCTCCTGGCATAGCATCACATGGCTGGATAGAAGGTCTGTCCGGATTCTCAGGCTGATCAGAACCGTCAGGTTGTTCCGTTTCGGTCACACCAGGCTGCGGCGTGGGCAAGTCTTCAGGCTCAGCGGCAAAGCAGGGGACAGCCAGTAGACTGGTGGCCAGAACAATAGAGGTAATCAGGGTAAAGATACGTTTCATCATTTGTTTTTCCTTTCGTTTTATGTTGTTTTCTTGTTGGCAAAAGGATACCACTACAAGGCCATACAGACCATATCGTGCTGTGTTGCTTTTTTCTAACACAAAACGACGGGTTATACTGAGAATGAGGTCAGATGCTTTCCAATCGGCTTGTGATGTAGCAAGTACTAAAAATAAGAGAATGGCCACCCAAACCAATGCCGTCAAGTCGTTGTCGGATGAAGTGGATTTTAGTTTGTCTGGGAGTAAGTGCACGGTTTCTGCACGGTTTTTGCACGGTTTCAAAACGTGCAAAGGGTGCAAATCGTTGCAAAATCGGACAAAGGGTGCAGAAATTACCGGGTAAAAAATCACATTGCTTTGATTAAAAATAACGATGACTCGAAACTTCCATAAATTGAGACGAACCGGCGGCTTGCTCTCTTAATCAGTGGGCCCAGGGTTCGAGTCCCTGGAGGTGCACCACAACAACAAAATCCGAACTTTTTTCCGATAGGAGAGGGGTTCGGATTTTTGTATTCTTCGGAAAACAGAACGAATCCCTTGCTTCCATCGAAAAGCGTCCCAGACTTTATCATAAGAAAGCACGACAGACCACTGCAAGAGTGCCGTAAGGCAGAAAGGACACGAGTATGAAGTACGATGAAAGAGCTTGCAAATTCAACATGGACACTGGCTGCGTGGAACTGCTGCTCCGGGATGGCAGAAAGGTTTCTATCGACTGCACCGGGGTCGAGGATGCACTGGACGTGACCATGGCGCAGAGGTCGGAGTTAGACTGTCTCATCTATAATGACCCTCTGGCGTATGCAGCCCTGATTCTAAACGGCGAACCGGAGGAATATTTGAAGAATGTGGCTGGAATCCATGGACTAGAAGACTAACCCCCCAAAATCCACACACGATAAGGAAGCGGAGTGTTCCATCAAAAGAACACCCTGCCTTCCTTTTATTTCAGCTTGAAGCTCAGTGACGGAGAAAATCATGATCTAGGATCTTGATTTTTGCCCCGGAAAATTCAATAACCTTTTCATCCCGCATCCGGCACAATTCGCGGGAAAGCGCGCTGCGATCTACACAGAGGAAGTCGGCCAGCTCGGTACGGCTGTACAGCAGATGATAACATCCTTTGCTGTCCGGTGTCAGCGTCTGCAAATAAATTTTCAGCCGGTCCCGCAAACGCTTCTGGGCAAGAATACGCACCTTTGTATTAAAGAATAAAAGCTGCTGTGCCATGTCCTGCATCAGATTAGCGGTCACCTGCATCCGGCAGGGACAGGTCATGGTCTGCTGGGACATGAGAGCGCTGAAATCCAACCGGAGCACCGTACAGTCTGAGTCGGCCCGCAGGCAGACCGGACTGGTACTCCAGCCGGTACAGGCCAGTTCGGCCCCAAAAATCTGCCCGCTTGCCAGCCGGCAGATGCTGACCTGATTTCCATTTTCATCATACAGAAACTCTTCCACTGTGCCATCCAGCAGGATGCCTGTATTGTGGCTTTGCTCACCCAGTTCCACAAGATGCGTATTGCGGGGATATTGATGCACGCTTGCGTGCAGGCAGTCCAGAACATCCCGGTAGCGGCGCGGCTGGATGCCGTGGAACATTCCGCACTGCTGTAAAATCGAATAATATTTTTCCATGCTCCAAAATCATTCCGTCCGTTGCCATAACAACGGACACATCGAGGTAGTTGTGTTAAACTCTGGTTAGAGCTGTCTAATTTACGACAGCTCTATTATACGGAATGAAGTTTGAAATGTCAAACCCTCAAAGCAACAGGGTTGATTTTTGAAAGGAGCTGTCCCATGTATCTTTGGGAATGGATCTTGGTACCTCCACGGTCAAAATCGTGCTGATGCAGAACGGAACAGTGGAGAAGTACTGGCTTGCCGTGCATCACGGCAGACCACTTCTGTGCCTGCGGCAGGGCTTGTCGGAACTTGCTATTGGCAGGGACGAGACACTTTCCGTTTGTGTGACAGGTGATAATGCCGGGGCACTACTGGAACGCTGTCCGGTTCTGTCAGAATTGGGAGAGATTCCTGCCATCGTGGAAGGTGTACGCAGGCTTGTGCCGCAGGCCGGTTCGATTATTGAAATCGGCAGTCAGGGTGCGCGGTTCATCACGGAAGTCCAGAGCCGGACCCCGCAGTTTGCGGCCAACGAGCATTGCGCAGGCGGCACCGGTTCCTTTTTGAGGATCAGATGTCCCGTGTGGGCTGCAAGCTGGAGGATTATTCTGCGCTGGTTGAGCAGGCGCAGAGCATTCCGCGGCTTTCCGGACGCTGCGCAGTGTTTGCCAAAACGGATATCATTCACCGCCAGCAGGAAGGTGTTTCCACGCCGGATATCCTGCTGGGATTGTGCTATGCAATGATCCATAACTACAAGGCGACCATTGTGCGGCGGCTGCTGGTCTGCAAACCAGTGGTATTCTGCGGCGGCGTGACCTGCAACTCCGGCGTGATACGGGCTATCCGGGATGTGTTCGACCTGACCGAAGAGGAACTGATCGTCCCGGAAGAAGCGCGTTTTGAAGCGGCCATCGGTGCAGCATGCAAGGCAGAAGGTGCATTTACACTGGCACAGCTGGATGCGTTGTTGAACGATGCAATGGCAACACGCTCCACGACAACCGGGCTTCCCAGACTGGAACTGTTGCCCGGCACTGATCTTTCTGAGCCGAAGGCCACCGGTATCCTCCGGAGAAGGGCTGTGCGCTGGGCATCGACATCGGTTCCACCAGCACCGACCTTGTTCTGGTGGGGCCGGAGGGTGAACTGGTGGATTTCCAGTATCTGCGCACCGCAGGCGACCCGGAAGGAGCTGTCCGCAAGGGGCTGGCCAGCATCCGGGAACGGTTCGGTGCGGTGCGCTTTACGGCGGTGGGCGTGACTGGCTCCGGGCGGGAGCGTGTCGGCAAGCGCATCGGTGCCGATGCCGTGCGGGATGAGATCACCGCGCAGGCAAAGGGCGCTGCGCACTGGGTGCCGGAGGTGGATACTGTCTTTGAGATCGGCGGGCAGGACAGCAAATACATCAGCCTGAAAAACGGCAAAGTCGTGGATTTCCAGATGAACAAGATCTGCGCAGCGGGCACCGGTTCTTTTGTAGAGGAACAGGCCGCCCGCATGGGGATTCCGCTGGCTGAATTTGGCCAGTTGGCGTTGTCCGCAGAGCACCCGGCCGCATTGGGAGAACGGTGCACGGTGTTTATCGAAACGGCCATTGCGTCCGCTTCCGCTGAAGGTATTTCACGGGCGGATATTGCCGCAGGCCTTTGTCACTCCATCGTACAGAACTATCTGCATAAAGTTGTTGGTTCTAAACCTGTGGGGCAGCACATCGTTTTGCAGGGCGGTGTGGATTACAATCCCGGCATCGTGGCGGCTTTTCAGGCGCCTATGGCAGCCGGGTCCGGGTCAGCCCGGTGTTCTCCATCAGCGGCGCATACGGCGCGGCCCTGCTGGCGCAGGAAGCGGTGGGCGATACGTCCAGTCAGTTCGTCGGGTTTGACAGCCCGGCACAGGCCGCAGAGGACAGCCGCAGCGCCGAGACCCAAAGAAACATTGATTTTTACCGGCAGGCCGACAACCTGCTTCTGGAAGGCTACACGGGGAAACGCGACCCTCGCAAAAAGACGGTGGGCGTGCCCTTTGTGCTGATGATCCACAAGTTCTTCCCCATGGCTAATGCATTCTTTACCTCGCTGGGGTTCAACGTAGTCCTGACCGACCCGACCAGCGAGGAAACCATCCGGCTTTCCCAGCAGCTGGCACAGAGCGAGACCTGCTACCCGGTCAAGCTGATCTACGGCCACATACAGCAGCTCATCGACCAAAAAGTAGATTATATCTTCCTGCCCACCATCCACACGATGAAGCACGAAAAGAGCCGTGTGAAACACAACTACGGCTGCGTCTATATGCAGACGCAGCCGCATCCATTGCCAAAGCTCTGGACATTGAGAGCAAGGGCATCACTCTGCTCAGTCCGGTATTTGATCTGGACTTCGGGCAGGAAGCCATGGCCACCGCCATGCTGGGGCTGGGCAAAGTACTAGGTATCCCGAAGCCGCTTTGCGCAAAAGCACTGCTCAGCGGTGCCATGGCGGTGCGCCGCCATACTGCCGCAGTGGAAAAGCAGGGCAAAGCACTGCTGGCGACCCTGAAACCGGAGGACAAAATTCTGGTGCTCATCACCCGGAATTATGGCGTTTCCGACCCCATCCTGAACATGGGCATCCCGGAACTGCTGTTGGAACGCGGCTATAAAGTCATCACGCTGAGCCACCTGCCCGGTCATGCGCTGGACATCTCCGATGAATACGATAATCTTTATTATCCGTTCGGGCAGCATATCCTGTCCGGAGCAAAGCTGATTGCTCACCACCCGAACCTCTACGCTGTCTACCTGACGAACCACGGCTGCGGCCCGGATACCATGCTGTCCCATCTGTTCAAGCAGGAAATGGGGGATAAGCCCTACTTGTAGATCGAAGTGGACGAGCACTTTTCCAATGTGGGTGTCATCACCCGCATTGAAGCCTTCCTGAACAGCCTGAACCACCGCCCGGTGGAAGTTCTGCCCAAGGACTTTGTGCTGGAGCAGGTCGATATCCGCCCCTGTCATCTCCCGGCGGTGCCGGAAAAGGATTTTCCGCTCTGGTTGCCGCCGCTGGGCGAATACACGGCATCGTTGACCGGATATTTCCGTGCACAGGGGGTGGATGCCCATGCACTGCCGCATCTCAGCGCTCATGCGTTGAGCCTTGGACGTGCCGAGACCAGTGCAAAGGAATATCTGCCCTTCCCTGCTTTGCTGGGCGGCATCCTTGCACAGCAGGAAGTAGACCCGGCACCGGCACAGTTCCTGATCCCGCAGACGCAGGGCGCAGAAGCGGATGGTCAGTATGCCCGCGTCATCCGGGCAGTACTGGACCGCAGAGGAAACCAGAGCGCCAAGCTGGTCAGCCCGATGCTGGAAACCCTGCCTGCAACGGCGCAGGACCGGGATGCCCTGTTCCGTGCACTGCTGGCCGGAGATATCCTGTATGCCGCCCCGGCGGCGATGCGCGCCGGAATTGCTGCTGCATGGGACACGCTGCCCGGCTGGGCACAGCTCCACAAGGCTGCGGTAGAGATCGGCAGATGCCCCGCCACGGGCCGCAGGCTTGCCACCGTGGGTACGCCGCTCTGCCTGACCGAGCTGGACAGCGGAGTGCTTTCTACGCTGGAAGCAGAGGGCAGCCAGCTGCTCCGCGCGCCGTTGAGCGAGGCGCTCTGGTTCCTTTGGAAGGACAACATGGATGCCAACAAGCCCTGTGCCAAATGGCTGGAACAGATGGCGCAGGAGATGCAGACCATCGGCGCAGAACTGGGTGCATACAGCACCTTTGCGCAGGACACTGCGGCCCTGTTTGAAACGGCAGACACCATCCTGCCGCACTTTGCGGGCGGGAATGGCCGCTACCGCTATGCAAAAGCAGTAGAGCTTTCCGGGCGGGCGGATGCCGTGCTGACCCTCGCCCCACGCTATGAAAACGCTGCCACGATCCTGGATATGCGCGGCCTGCGGGATGCCTGCAAGGCACCGTTGTTCCAGCTTTCGCTGGACAATGACTGGGATGAAACGGCGTGGAGCCGCCTGCGTTCCTTCCTGTATTACTGCTGAAGAAACTGAATGACAAAGAACCCGTCCGGAATGCTCCGGACGGGTTCTTTGCGTCAGTTGTGATGAGGAAATCGCTTATTCGATCACCAGCAGAAGGCTCATTTTGAACTTGCCCTGTGCGGTGACACTGTGCAGGCCATTTTTATCAAAACGGAAGCTCTGGCCTGCGGTCAGCTCATAGTCCTGTCCTTCGTAGCCGATGACGGCCTTGCCTTCCAGCGCGGTCAGGATGGCGTTGCCGGGTGCACGGTGCGGGGTCAGGCCGGTGCCTCGTCAAAGGCCATCAGCACGAATTTCATGTTGTCGGCGTGGACGAGGTCGAGGTTTGCAATGCTGCCGTCCTCGTAAGAAATGAGATCTTTCAGTTCGGTGGGCTGGCCTGCTTTGAGAATGTTGTTCATGGTGAAGTTCTCCTTTTTCAGAATGATTTCAGTATAGATCATGCCGCTGTCGGTCAGACAGCCACAGAGCGTTTTGGGCGGAACGGCCAGCAGCTGGCCGGGATGCAGCGGGACAGTACGGCTCTCTCCACCCAGAAGAAATATGCCGCAACCTTCCCCGCACAGATACAGGTAGTGCAGTCGTAATACTCCGGGGTGATTGAGGTGCCGCCGCCCAGCGAGAACCAGGTAACAGGTACACTCTCGCCCAGTTTTGCTGGGCGGGAAACTGTCATGGCTTCCCGGATGGGACGCAGCTGGGAAAGCGTAAATGGCATCTTCATACGGCATTCCCTCGCAAGGCCACTGGCACAATGCTGCGCACGGCGCGTCCCTGATAATTCAACTCGTCCACGATGACCTGAACATCAAAGGAATAGGAAATGTTCTGTTCGTTCAGGATGGCAGCGGCCGGACCGTAGAAAAATTCACCCTTGCGGTTGAGCATCAGTGCTTCGTCTGCCACGCTCATGGCGTTGGTGGGATAATGGGTGTTCATAATGGCGCTGATGCCTTCCTCATGCGCCAGCCGCTCCACCATGTTCAGGACAAGGATCTGGTTGTGGAAGTCCAGACCGGTCTCCGGCTCATCCAGAATAATGAGCTTGGGATCGTTGATAAGGGCACGGGCAATGAGCACCATTTGCAGTTCGCCGCCGCTCATCCGGTTGCAGTCCTTGTTGGCAAGGTGAGAGATGCCCACCCGCTCCATCATGCTTCGGCCATTTCCAGTTCCTCTTTGCCGGGCTGCTGGAACATACCCAGATGGGCGCTGCGACCCAGCAGGACCATCTCCAGCCCAGTATAGGAGAAGGCAAACCCGTGGGACTGCGGGATGTAGGAAATGGTGCTCCACACTTCCTTCGGCTTCAGGGTGTGGATCTCCTTACCATAGAGCAGGGTCTTGCCGCTGTGCCACGGCAGCAGACCGATCATGCACTTGAGCAGGGTGGTTTTACCAATGCCGTTTGGGCCAAGAGTCGCAAGGATGTGACCTTCTTCCAGACGCAAATTGATATTTTCGAGAATCACAGGCTGCTTCGGGTAGCCGAAGCAACCGTTCTGCACTTCCAAGATCATTGCAGATTGCTCCTTGTTTTATTCAACAGAGAAATAAACGCCGGTGCACCGATGATAGCGGTGAGGATGGAAAGAGGCAGCTCGATAATGCTGATGCTGCGGGACAGGGTATCGATCAGGATCATAAAGCTGGCTCCCAGACTGAGACTGAGGGCACCACATAAGCGGTTGTTGCTTCCAACCAGCATCCGGGATGCGTGCGGGATCAGCAGACCAATCCAGCCCACCTGACCGCACATGGAAACGGCTGAAGCCGTGACCAGCGTAGATGCAACAATAAACAGCATCCGGGTCTGTTTGATGTTGATGCCGCTGGCACGAGCCTCGTCATCACTCAGTGAAAGGATGTTCAGCCGCCAGCGCAGCAGATAGATGATGATGATTCCAGCAACGATAAGTGGGCAGCCAATCAGGATCTTTTGGTAACTGGCACTGGTAAAGCTGCCCAAGAGCCAGTAGGTGATCTCCGGCAGCTTGTCCTGCGGATCGGCAGTATATTTCAGCAGCGAACCCAGTGCGTTGAACAGAGAGGATGCAATCGTACCGGCCAGCACCAGATAAACCATAGAACGCCCATCACTCTTGCCTGCGACTTTCAGAGTAAAACAGACGGAAATCAGGCCAAAGACCAAGGCGATGAGCTGTGTTTCCAGAATACTGCAAGACAGGATAATAGCAAGAATTGCACCCACACAGGTACCGCTGGTTACACCCAAAATATCCGGTGTGGCAAGCGGATTGGAGAATAAGGATTGATAGGTATTGCCTGCGCAAGACAGACCTGCGCCGACGATGATGGCCGTCAGAATGCGGGGCAGCCGCAGATTGATGACGATGGAGTAGTTCTGTACATTTGAAGTGCTCTCACCCGTCAGAGCAGTGCGCAAAGCTGTGAGAACTTCGCCTACCGGAACACTCATTCGCCCAAAGCACAGGCAGATGAGTGCGGTCACAAGGGGCAAAGCAAACATCAATACCACGGCCAGAGGCGTGAACCGGCCTTTTTTGATCCAGATGGTATCTTTCATCAGTACAGCAGCATTTCCTCCAACTCGTCATCTGTCACATCGTAGCCGTACCATGTCTTGTAATATTCCTTGATGGTATCGCCCAGCGGATAATCGGCAAAAGCATCCGGGTAGGTGTTGCAGGCCAGCCATGCCAGCACCAGCGGAGCATCCGGATTCGGGGTAAACCAGTTCCACATACCGAGGGTCGTATTGTAGATACGGCCATTCTGTACTGCGGTCAGAGTGGAGAAATCAGCACCGTCCACATTCCCGCTCAGCACGTCCTCGGTGCGCAGGGGCTGCAGGCCGGGACCATCCAAGAAAAGAATATCGGGATCCCAGCTATAAATCTGCTCCATGCTGGCCTGTGCAAAGCCAGTGGCTTCCAGTGCCTTGTCCGTTACGCCCAGACGCTTCATCCAGTAGGTGCCAAAGGTGCCCTGACCGGATACCTGCGGCACACCGTCTGCATACTTCCACAGAATCAGCGCACTGGGGCGATCTGTTTGAGGAATTTCCGCAATACGGGCTTCCACATCGGTTACGATCTCGTCACCGGCAGCCACAAAGGCCTCGGTCTTGCCCGGTTCGCCAAAGATATCCTCCAGCAGTTTCAGCCACTCCTCATAGCGCTCCAGCGGGTCAGCCTCGGTGGAAGCACCCACGGTGGCAAAGCCGATCGAGGGAATACCGCTGGCCTTCAGGATCTCTGCATGGGAGGAATTGCCTGCATTGTACAGGATGACATCCGGGTTCAACTTCATGATCTCCTCAATATTGAGGTCGCTCTGCGCATAGACCGTGTCGCTGGATTCCATCAGCTCCGGGGCGATGTTCTTGAGCACGGTGTCGGAAATGACCGACTTGAAGGAGCCGCAATAGCCCACGATATAGGGTGCGCTGCCCTCAAAATAGGCCATGTAGGTGGACAGGATGGGGATCTGGTCGATGACCACACGAGTGACCTTGTTGGGGACTTCGACCTCATTGCCGCCGTGGTCGATGACGGTGTGGGTGCCGGTCTCATCGGCAGAAGCCGCAGAAGAGACTGCTTCGCTGGAAACAGAGGCAGATTCAGAAGCGGCAGCGGAAGAAGCTGCATTGCCGGAACCACCACAGGCGGTCAGGACACCGGCAGCGCTGACAGCAGCCATAGCAGCGAGAAAAGAACGACGTGTAATCTTTTCATGGGAAACTCCTTAAAATGATGAAAATTTCTGGTAGTTAGTTATACATAACCAACCGCAGAGCATTTTAGCAGATTCCCACAGGATTGTCGGTTGCTATGGCAACCACTCTCCAAAATCGGAAGAAGTCTTAAAGTTTTCCAAGAAAAAAACAGGGCGCGTCCACCTGCTGGGTATTCGTAAAACAGTTTTCGAGAAATGACACGGCAACTGCCTGTCAGGATTGGTTACGAGTACCTGGCTAGGCCGAGGAAGCATCAAGTCCCATGTCCGCACCGTCAAGGTGTTGGGTATGGGGCTTTTTGCATTTCAGGAACGTGTACACCTCTGGAAAGGTGTAACACACTAGACTTTGTACCAAAGTTGTGTGCCAAGGGTGCTGCGCCCCTTTGGAATCCCTGCTCACATCGCCTGTGGGCGATGTGAATTCGCTGCATAGAAAGCTCTCGCAAAGGCAAACCCGGCTGTTTGCGGCGAGGGAAAGGCACTTCTGCGGAAGTGTAATAACCCACTATGACACTTTCATCCTGCGGCCTGCAAAGTGCCGTGGGCTCTCCGAGGGGGAACGGTTGTATAAGGTGCGTTTCGGGCGAATCGCTGCGTACGTTCGTACGGAAGGTTGGTACGCACGTACGCAGTAAAACAGCCAAATTCTCGTATATATGGGTGGTCATTTGACCACGAGTGTGGTATACTTCACTTGGAAAACCAATTAAGGTAGATATAATGCACAGGGATGTGCTTTATATAATAAAAGCAGGATAAAAACGCAACGCATTTCTTTCTGAGAGATGCCAGAGCTGGTAGGTAGCCCAGCCGTCTACACCGCACGGTGTAGGTAAGTAACCTTCCCCTCCGGGTTGTCCGTTCCTGTAAGGATTTATTTCAGGAGGGTTTCGTTATGGACATTGATTCTACAAAGCTGACTGTATTTTTTGAGGCTCCATTCTGGATCGGAGTATTTGAACGTATTGAGAGAAGAAAGCTTTCAGTGTGTAAGTCGTGTTTGGTGCAGAACCAAAGGACTATGAAGTCTGGGAGTATCTGCTCAAGAATTACAGTCGGCTGCGCTTTAGTCCATCTGTTGAGACAGTTGTAAAGAAAGAGTCTGTGAACCCAAAGCGATTGCAACGGCAAATCCGAAAGGAAACAGTTGCCACAGGAATCGGTACAAAGTCACAGCAGGCGTTGCAAATGCAGCGAGAAGAAAACAAGCTGGTGCGAAAAGCACTTAGCCGTAAACAACGCGAAGCAGAAAAGCAGCGTCAGTTTGAGCTGAAACAGCAGAAGCGAAAGGAAAAGCATCGGGGCAGATAATGCCCCTTTGCTTTTATCTGGCAGGGTTTGGGGCAGGCACGCCCCAACAAGAAGCAGTCCCAAAGGGGCAAGAATTTCAAGTATTGAAAATTTGTGGCCACGGGACGATTCTTGCTCTCACGAAAACCCACACTTTTTGAAAATCCGCTTTTCACGGCCAAAGGAGGATGCACCATGAAAAAAGAAATCGAAGCCTTTGTCAATGCAGCCAGTGAGCAGGAGTTGGATGCTGCATGGAACAACCTCTCGGCAGAGGAACAGCGAGTTTTCGAGCAACTCATGGAGGAAGAACCACCCGAAGATGCATTGGCGTTTTTCGCACAGCTGTATGACGATACCCCGAAGGAGCAAGCCAGCGAAACCGTGAGCATCTCCGAAAATGAAATCTATTTCAAGCGGCAGCCCTTGACCGAAGAGCAGAAGAAACACGGCTCCTATGTAGATGAGAACGGCAATCTCCATGTCAAGAACCTGTCTGCATTCTGGATTCCTGAACTGACCACCACGGAGAAAGTCGGTCACACCACCTACACCGTGACCGGCAGCTATGAGGGCAAGGAATCCTTTTTGAAGAAGCTGGAGCGCATTGTTGCCAAGAACGCCCAGCAAAAATTTGAAGATGAGGTGCAGACGAATGACAACTGCGTCCAATTCTGCTATACTTGACCCGGTAACCAATCCTGTACCGACAGTTGCTCCACAGAGTAAGGAGGACACAACAATGTCTGGAGCAACGAATAAAATCACCGCACTTTACTGCCGACTGTCGCAAGAGGACGCACGGCTCGGTGAAAGCCTGTCCATTGAGAACCAGAAGGCCATCCTTCTGGAATACGCCAAAAAGAACCACTTCCCGAACCCGGTGTTCTTTGTGGATGATGGCTACTCCGGCACGAACTATGACCGTCCCGGCTTCCAGAGTATGCTGACCGAGATCGAAGCGGGACATATAGGAATCGTTATCACGAAGGATTTGTCCCGACTGGGGCGCAATTCCGCCTTGACTGGTCTGTACACCAACTTACCTTTCCCCAGTATGGCGTTCGCTACATTGCCATTAATGACAACTATGACACCATTGACCCGAACAGCATAAACAACGATTTTGCAGGCATTAAGAACTGGTTCAACGAGTTTTACGCCCGCGATACCAGCCGCAAGATTCGGGCCGTTCAGAAGGCCAAGGGAGAGCGTGGAGTACCGCTGACGGTCAATGTGCCGTACGGCTATGTGAAAGACCCGGAGAACCCGAAACATTGGCTTGTTGATCCGGAAGCGGCTGCGGTCGTGAAGCGCATCTTCTCCATGTGCATGGAAGGCCGTGGCCCGACCCAAATTGCAAACCAACTGTGGGTGGACAAAGTTCTGACTCCTACCGCCTACAAGTTGAGCCATGGCCGGAGTACAAACGCACCTGCCCCGGAAGACCCTTATCGCTGGGATAAAAGAGCAGTAAGTTTGATTCTGGAACGCCGGGAGTACACTGGCTGCACAGTCAACTTCAAGACCTATACTAACTCTATCTGGGATAAAAAGAAACATCTGAATCCTGTGAAAAATCAGGCTATCTTCTCGGATACACATGAGCGCATTATCGACGATGATGTGTTTGAAAAGGTTCAGAAGATTCGTAGTCAGCGTCACCGCATGACCCGGACAGGCAAGAGCAGCATTTTCTCCGGTATGGTCTACTGTGCTGACTGCGGTTCCAAGATGCAATATGGTTCGTCCAATAACAGGGACTTCAGTCAAGACTTCTTTGATTGCTCTCTGCACAAGAAGAACGGGAGCAGGTGCAAGGGACACTTCATCCGGGTAAAGGTTCTGGAAGGCCGTGTGCTGAACCATATCCAGCAGGTGACAGACTACATCCTTTGCCATGAAGACTACTTCCGCAAGGTCATGGAGGAACAGCTTCGGGTGGAAAGCAGCGAAAAGCTGACTGTCCTGAAGAAGCAGCTTGCCCGAAATGAGAAGCGAATCGCAGATCTCAAACGGCTGTTCATGAAAATCTACGAGGACAACGCCAGTGGAAAGCTGAGCGATGCCCGCTTCGACATGATGAGCCAGAGTTACGATGCCGAGCAGAAGCAGCTGGAAGAGGACGTCCTCTCTTTCCAACAGGAAGTCGAAGTACAGGAACAGCAAATTGAGAATATTGAAAAGTTCGTCCAGAAAGCGCACAAGTACGTCCATATTGAAGAACTCACCCCCTATGCTCTCCGTGAACTGGTGTCGGCTATCTATGTGGATGCCCCGGATAAGTCCAGCGGAAAGCGGGTGCAGCACATCCATATCAAGTACGATGGGCTGGGGTACATCCCTCTGGATGAACTGGAAGCAAAAGAAAAGGCATGACCGAAGTCACGCCAAATCTTCCCCATTTAGGGAACTTTTGCAAATACTGTTTTATGGGAACTCTGCTGGTCGGGAACCACCCCTTTTTTGGTATCATACGGAACTGCGGTGAAAGTTCAGCGCAGATTTGCCTTCTGGATCAGGCTGCGGATATGGTGGACCAGCATTTCGATGGCGGGGCCGTTTTCGCCGCCATTGGGGATGATGATATCGGCGTTGCGCTTGCTGGGCTCCACAAAAGCCTCGTGCATGGGCTTGACAGTGGCGCGGTACTGGGCGATGACACTGTCCAGAGAGCGGCCCCGCTCCTTGACATCCCGCAGGATGCGGCGGAGGATCCGCTCGTCCGCGTCGGTGTCTACATAGATCTTGTAATCGAACAGGCTGCACAGCTCCGGCTCAGCCAGGGGCAGAATGCCCTCCACGATGAGGACGGGGGCAGGCTCAATATGCTGCACCTCGCTGCTGCGGTTGTGGTTGGCGTAATCGTACACGGGGCAGTCGATGGCGCGGCCCGCCTTCAGCTCCTTCAGGTGCTGGATGAGCAGGTCGTTGTCGAACGCGTCCGGGTGGTCATAGTTCAACTTGCAGCGCTCTGCAAAGGGCAGTTCATCGTGGCGCTTGTAGTAGCTGTCGTGGGAGATCAGACGCACCTCGTCCTCCCCGAACCGCTCCTTGAGCCGGTAAGCCAGCGTGGTCTTGCCGCTGCCCGAGCCGCCTGCGATGCCGATAATCAGATTGTTCATGTCCCAAAATCCTCCCGCCTGCCGATTCCGGTAGAAAAACCGGTCAGAATAAGCTATAATAGATATATTGTTGGGGAACACCCCTGTTTCTCACTGCTTATGATATCACAAAACCACTGTTTTTGACAGAGTAAGAGGAAAATTGATGAAAAAGATCGTTTCGGCCCCGTATATCGACCAGACTGCCCGCTGGGTGAACGGCTGCGAGAGCATCAGCAGCGTGATGCTGCTGCAGGCCGTGGGCATTCCCATTGACCCGGATGTGTTCATTGAGCGCGACCTGCCCCACGCCCCCTACTGGGAACAGGAGGGCAGGCTCTACGGGCCTGACCCGATGTTCGTCTACCCCGGCGACCCCCACGACCACACCGGGTACGGCTGCTATGCCCCCTGCATCGTGCAGGCCTTGCAGAGCGCGTTGGAGCATGAAGGGGCGGCGGACCGGTTCGAGGTGCTGGACGTGAGCGGCGAGACCGCGGCGCAGCTGTGCCGGTTCATTGACGAGGGAATGCCGGTGGTGTTCTGGGCAACGCTGGATTTTACCCCGGTGCCCGAGGAGCGGGATCACTGGCTGCTGGCCGATGGCACCGACTTTGCCTGGAAGTGCCACGAGCACTGCCTGCTGCTGGTGGGCTACGATGAGGAAAACTACTGGTTCAATGACCCGTGGCATGACCACGGGGTCTGCGCTCGGCCCAAGGAGTTGGTGGAACGCTGCCACGCGGCACAGGACTCCTATGCGGTGACCCTGCGGCGGAAATAAGAAAGGCGGAACATGAAAACAGAGAAACTGAAACAGAACGTCAAGGGCTATGTTCATCAGTTTGAGGACGGCGGCCTGCGGCTGCTGAGAAAGGGGCAGAAGGGTGTGATCCACGCCATCTTCAGCCGCTTTGGCCTGGTGCTGATCCTCCTGCTGCTGCAGGTGGGGCTGCTGTTCAGCATCTTCCGGTGGTTCGGCAACCTGTGGCCACATTACTTCGGCGGCAGCGTGGTCGTTACATCGGCCATGGTCATCTACCTGCTCAACAGCAAGATGGACAACAGCGCCAAGATCACCTGGATGGTGGTGGTTGCCATTGCGCCGGTGGTGGGCATTCCGATGTTCTTCTATGTCAAGAGCAATTTCGGGCACAACATCCTGCGCAAGCGGCTGCTGGAGCTGGAGGATCAGCTGCGCGGCTGGCTGCCGCAGAGCCAAAAGGCAGTGGAGCAGCTGAAAGCGCTCGAACCCGGCGCAGCTCGCTGGCAAAGTACCTGTATGGGCGGGGCGGCGGCTTTCCGGTGTACCAGAACACCGCCATGACCTATTTTCCCGGCGGCGAGGCAAAGTTTGAAGAACTGCTGCGCCAGCTGGAAACGGCAGAAGAATATATCTTTGTGGAGTATTTCATCATCGACGAGGGCCTGATGTGGGGTAAGATCCTGGAAGTGCTGGCCCGCAAGGCGCTGCAGGGCGTGGATGTCCGGGTGATGTACGACGGCACCTGTGAGTTCTCCACCCTGCCCCGCAATTACCCCCGGCTGCTGGAGAAGCTGAACATCCAGTGCAAGGTGTTCAGCCCGGTGCAGCCGTTCGTCTCCACTCACTATAATTACCGCGACCACCGGAAAATTCTTGTCATTGACGGGCGGGTCGGTTTTACCGGCGGCGTAAATCTTGCCGATGAGTACATCAACCACATCCAGAAGCATGGCCGCTGGAAGGATGCCGCCGTGATGCTGGAGGGCGAGGCAGTCCGTTCGCTGACGGCTCAGTTTCTGCAGATGTGGGGCATCCTGAAGGAGCCGGAATATGAGCAGTTCCTGACCCGGCCCATTCCGGTGCCGGAAAATGCAAAGGGCGTGGCGGCTCCCTACGGGGACTGCCCGCTGGACGGCGAGCGGGTGGGCGAGATGGTCTACATCGACCTGCTCAACCGGGCCAGGGATTACATCCACATTATGACCCCCTACCTTATCCTGGACGGCGAACTGGAGACCGCCCTGAAATTTGCCGCTGAACGGGGCGTGGATGTCCACCTGATCCTGCCCGGAAAGCCGGACAAGCGGTTCCCCTACGCACTGGCAAAGAGCCACTATTCGGCCCTGCTGGATTCGGGCGTGAAGATCAGCGAGTGGAGCCTGGTTTTGTCCATGCAAAGGTGTTCGTGGTGGACGGCAGGGAAGCGGTGGTGGGCACCATCAATCTGGACTACCGCAGCCTGTACCATCACTTTGAGGATGCCGTCTGGATGGTGGATGCCCCCTGCATCCGGGACATCGAGCAGGATTTCCAGCACACGCTGGAGCAGTGCCGCGCGGTGGAAAATACCTCGGCCAGCATCTGGCAGAAGCAGTATCTGCTCCGTGCCGCCGGAATGCTGCTCAAGGTCATTGCACCGCTGCTGTAACAGCTGAATTACAGAGCAACAGCCCCCTCAGGCTATTATGACCCGAGGGGGCTGTTGTTTTGTATGATCCTTATCTGGGGTAGCACAGCGCCAGCTTGGAATAAAAATCTTCCAGTGCAAAACGAACATCCAGATCGTGATAGACACGGATGGTTTTGCGGTCAGAAGCTTCAGCATAGGTCAGGCTGGGCAGGAGCACAGGGGCCGGGCGGAGTGTCCAGTGCCCCCGGAATCCATTCTCCAGCAGGACAGCGGCGGTAGTGTTGTCGCCCAAAGTCCAATTGCCCCCGGTGCGCAGAGGAAAGCGGGGATCGTATTCGGAGGGGTACTCGTCCATCAGCTGCTGAAATAGATAGCTCCCACTTCGCCGCAGGGCCGTACCCGAAGCGCCAATTCGGCAAGGGATACCTCGAATCTGGCGTAGACATCCTGTGGGATCTGCCAGACCGTGACAGCGCTGTCCAACAGGACACGGCAGGCGATGGGGTCTTGCTGAACATTGAATTCCGGTCGTCCGGCGGGATAGGGGCCGCCGCCGTTCCAGAGCACCGTCATGCGGGACGCGATCTCCGGGGCACGGTTCAGGGCGGCGGCAATGTTTGTCATAGCGCCTGGGCCGCAATGTACAGGGGAGCCGGGTCATCCCGCAGAGCCTCCTGGATCAGAAACTCGACAGCTTCACAGTCGGGAGCATCCTCCGGGGAGGCGAGAGGGGCAGTACAACCATGAAGAACAGGAACATCGTCGATGTGTGCGGCGTTCAGCAGGCGGCATACCTCCTGGTAACTGCGTTCCATGCTGTGGGGCGGCAGACCCCTTTGGGTGGTTTTGACCTCGAAATGGGTGGCACAGATACCACGCACATCAAATTGCGGAGTAAGCAGATGGTGCAGGATGGCAAAGTCATCATCGCCCTCGTTTTTTGCATCGGTGTCAATGATGACCCGCACTCGGCAGGCCTCCGGCGGTGCAAATCCCAGCCGCGCAAGAAGTTCAGAGCGTTCCATGTGGTGTTACCTCAATTCAGTTTTACCAGAGCTTCGTTCAGTGCGGCCAGCTTTTCTTCATCGAACATTTTGTTGCTGTAGAATTGCAGATCATTCACCGAAATGCCCCGGGAGCCGGCTCCTGCTGCACATATTGGGTCAGCTCCGGCAGCAGCTGCTGGATCAGGGCAGCGGACTGAGGAGTGTCCAGCAGGGTGCCGATCTTCATATCAAGACAGAATTCCTTGACTTCCTCCGGGGCGGGTACCAGCACGTCGTGGTTGAAAATGTGGTTCAGGAAGCCGAGTGCCATGCCCTGCCACACTGCGGATTCCGGGTTTTCCGGGTTTTGGGGATTGGCGATGTGGCGGCTGCCGGTGGAGAAGCCGTGGTCGCCGTAAGCAAAGATATGCATCTCATAGGGGATCTTCCGCTCAGCCAGCAGGGTGGCAAACTGCAGGGACTGTGTGGCGGGCACCAGATGGTCGCCCTGAGTGGCAAAAAGGAAGGCAGGGGGAGTCTGGTCATCCACCTGCTGCAGCAGGTCCGGCAGCTCCATGCCCAACGCCTTGCCCGGGACGCTGAACACAGCGTAGCCCAGCAGCATGGCCGCGGGACGGACCCGGCCCATGGTGCCCACCGAGGCGGCAAGATGCCCGCCGGCAGAGAAGCCTACCACGGCGATCTGCTCCGGGTCGATGTGCAGGTCACCTGCGTTCTGATGCAGGTAGTCCATGGCCTCCTGCGCCTCGGCAAAGGCATTGGTATAGACCTCCTCCACCGGACAGTTCTGGGAGACGCTGTACCGCAGCACAAAGGCATTGTAGCCTGCGTTCAGGAAGGCCAGCGCTACAGGATCGGCTTCCCGGTCTGAGCAGAAGGCATAGGCTCCACCCGGAAAGATCAGGATCGCAGGGCAGCGATCCAGAGCAGGCATTTCGGTGCAGGGATCCTGCAGGTAGCAGGTCAGCTGGGCATTGTGGGTCCCCATGGGGATCTGAGTGATTTTCATAGTTGGCTCCTTTTTCCTGTAGTAAAACGGGCCTTCGTACAGATAACCCCAAAAGGCAGGGGAGTCCCTGTGCGAAAGCCCAAAATCGACTTTGTTATTCTGATATCAATATAGCAGATAGCAGAAACACTGTCAAGAAGATTTACTGGTATTCCTTTTCCATTGAGAAGCCCCGGCCGCTGACTTCGGTCACGCGGCTGACGATGAGGAAACAGGCGGGGTCGATGGAATGGACCAGCTTTTCCAGCCGGGGCAGCTCCCGGTTGGAGATGACGCTGAGCAGCACCTCGCTGGGCTCGCCGGTGTAGCCGCCCTCGCCGTGGAGCACGGTCACGCCGCGGTCGATCTCAGCCAGAATGGCGGTGCGGATCTCATCCGACCGGGTGCTGATGATCTTGACCTCGGTGCGGCTGTCGCCCAGCATCAGCATCTTGTCCATGACGATGGTGTGGGTGATGACCAGCACGATGCCGTAGAGCACCTGCTCCGGCTGGCTGAACGCCGCCTGCACCAGCAGGATGGCGATATCAAAGAGCATCATGGTGATGGACACCGGCCAGCGGAACCATTTCTGCAGCACCAGCGGAGGGATATCCATGCCGCCGGTGGAAGCGCCCGCCCGGATGACCATGCCCAGCGCAACGCCGATGCCCAGACCCGAGAAGATGGTACAGAGGAAGATATCCTCAGTCAGCACCCGGCCGTCCAGCAGCCGCTCAAACAGCCCCAGAAAGGCGGGGCTCAGCACGCTGCTGGCAAGGGTGTTCAGTGCGAACTTCTTGCCCAGCACCGCCCAGCCCCACACCAGCATGGCCATGTTGAAGAGAAAGAGGAAACCGGAAACGGAGAGCCCCGTCAGCCGCCCGAGGCCAGCGCGATGCCGGTGGCACGCCCGTGATGAGCCCGGCGGGCTCCAGAAACAGGCCACCGCCAGCGAATACAGTGCGTTGCCCAGGATGATAGCCAGACTGTTCAGCAAAAGCTGCTGCCAGCGACGAGTAGATTTCATAGCAGTACCTCCCATACAATCTTATAATACAGGAAAACTTCAAGAAAATCCACCCGATGCGGTTGCTTCCCATCAGAACAGCGGGATTGATGTGGCTGCCAAGGGCTCCCCCTTTGGGGGAGCTGGCGCGAAGCGCCTGAGAGGGCGAGACCGTTACTCCTCGTCCAGCAGCCGCAGACCCGCCGTATCGGTCACGGGCAGGGAGAACACGATGCTCCCGCCTTGGGGCCTGCTCCCTGCATGATGGCCTGCATGATCTGGTTTTTCAGGGTGGTGCGGGACACGATGAGCACCAGCTCCTTCTCGTTGACCAGATCCACCCCCATAAAGTGGGCGGCCCCCTCCATGCCGGTGCCCTTTGCGTGGATGACGGTGCCGCCGCCAGCTCCGGCGGCGCGGGCCGCGTCCATGATGGAGCCGGTGTGGCCCTGATTGGCAATGACGAGCAGCAGCTCATAGCGGGTATCCTTCAAGGTGCTTTCCTCCTTCAGTGCAAAGGTCTGGTGTTCGGTCAGGAATTGCAGCGCCCGCTTGCCGCCGATGCTGCTGACCGGGATGATGAACGCAATGCCGGTGCCCGGCACATCGATGCGCATTTTGCGGCGCAGGTCTTTTTGCAGGCCGGGCCAGGTCTCGGCGGTGATCATGGCAAAGAGCACGGCCTTTTCGGTCTGCTCCAGCCCCAGGGTGGAAAGGGTCTCCCGCACCGCTGTGCCTGCACCCACCGTGCGCAGGCTGACCGTGATGCCGTGCTCCTCGTAAAGGCCAGAAAGGCATCGGTGGAGTGGCGGTCGGTGATGGTGACGAGCCAGTATAAAGTATTCACAGCAGGACCTCCTTACAGCTCGATGATGGCATCATCCGGCAGGTCGGCAAAGGCCAGCGCGGCGGCGGGTACAGGCTGTGCCTGCCGGGCCCGGCGCTGCTTGAGCTGGGCCATCAGACCCATGAGCTGCACCGTGATGAGGGGGGTCATGGCGACCATGGCCACCACGCCGAAGGCATCGGTGACGATATTGCCGCCCACGGCCACACAGGCACCCTGCGCCAGCGGCAGCAGGAAGGTGGCCGTCATGGGGCCGGAAGCAACGCCGCCTGCGTCAAAGGCGATGGCGGTGTAGAGCTTGGGCACCACGAAGGAGATGCCGATGGCAAAGGCATAGCCCGGGATGAGGAACCACAGGATGGAGATGCCGGTGAGCACCCGCACCATGCAAGACCCACCGAGAGGGAAACGCCTGCCGAGAGGGCCGCGCCCATAGTGCCGGCAGAGATGGCACCGTCGGTCACTTCCTCGACCTGCTTGTTCAGTACATAGACGGCGGGCTCGGCCTTGACGATGAAGTAGCCGATGAGCATCCCGATGGGCACCAGCAGCCAGCGGAAGCTCTGGCCTGCCAGTACCTGACCCAGATAATTACCGGCGGGCATAAAGCCGATGTTTGCGCCTGCGAGGAATAGCACAAGGCCGAGATAAGTATAGGCCAGGCCCACGCCGATGCGGCCCAGCGTCCGCCGGTCGAGCTTGAGGGCCGCCAGCTGGAACACGCCGAACATGGCGATGATGGGCAGCAGGGAGGTGGCGATCTCCTTGATGTAGGTGGGCAGGCCTCGTGGAAGAGCTGCCACAGCTCCACAGAATCGCTGACGTTGGGCAGGATGGGCGGAACGTAGGTGCTGTCGCTGGCCTGGAACGCAATGCCCAGAATGAGCACCGCCAGAATGGGGCCGATGGAACAGAGCGCCACCAGACCAAAGCTGTCGTCCGCAGCATGGCGGTCGGAACGGATGGCGGCCACGCCGACACCCAGCGCCATGATGAAGGGAACGGTGATGGGGCCGGTGGTCACGCCGCCGGAATCAAAGGCCACGGAAAGAAATTCCTTTGGCACAAAGGCGGCCAGCACAAAGATGAGCCGTAGAACACCACCAGCAGCTTGGGCAGGGCAATGCCCACCAGCATACGCAGGAAGGCGACCACGAGGAACAGCCCCACGCCTGCCGCCACCGAGAGGATGAGGGTCATGTTGGGGATGGAGGGCACCTGATTGGCCAATACCTGTAAGTCGGGCTCCGAGATGGTGATGAGGAAGCCCAGCAGAAAGCCGACACCGATGATGAGCGGCACGCTCCGGCTTTTGGTGAGCATTGCGCCCACCCGCTCGCCCATGGCTCATGCTCATCTCCGCGCCCAGCGTAAAGAACATGATGCCCACAATGATCATAGCTGCGCCCAGCAGGAAGCAGAGCAGGATGCTGGGGGAGACGGGAGCAATGGAGAAGCAGAGCACCAGCACGATGGCCACGATGGGCAGCACCGCCTGAAGCGCTTCCAATAATTTTTCCCGCAGTTTGGGGATGGATGCCTTGAGAATAATGTCCACCGACCTTTCGAGAAAATATTTCCGCAGTGTACAAAATGCATGCAGATATATGAATAGTATACCGAAAAGCGGAAAAAGGGGTCAACTAAGAAACGGTAAAGATGGATAAATGGGCGCAAAATTTACAAATTGGAAATCAAATGGAAACCGATGAGAAATAAAACGCCCGGCGGGACAGACCAGCCGGGCGGGAAAAGCATTATTTGACTTCCTGTTTGCCCAGAACGTCTGAGGTGGGGGTCTGGAAGGTGGGGATGTCGGCGTAGGGATCGGGGGTCGTATCTGCAGGCAGGCTCTTCATGTACTTGTCCATGGATTCGGCCACCTGCTTGGCAATGGCCACGGCCTCGACCACGGTACGGGCACCCATAACGGCATCGCCGCCGGCAAACACGCCCTCGCGGGTGGTGCTGCCGTCCTCGCTGACGGTCAGCAGGCCCTTCTGGTTGGTCTCGATGCCGGTGGTGGTCTTGACGAGGTTGCTCTCCGAGCCCTGGCTCACCGAGACGATGACACCGGTGTGGGGGTAGAAGGTCTCGCTGCCCTCTACCTGCACGAACTTGCCCTCTTCGTTCTTGACCGTGTCGCGGCAGATCAGGCCGTTTTCCCGGATCTCCACCGGGGCCTTGCAGAAGCGGAAGCCCACGCCCTCGAGCTTGGCATAGCTGACCTCGTACGCAGAGGCGCTGATGCAGCTCTCGTCCCGGCGGGCATAGCAGGTGACGTGGCGGGCACCGTTGCGGATGGCGGTGCGGGCGCAGTCCATGGCCGAGTTGCCCACGCCGATCACGGCGATGTCGTCCCCCAGCCGGAAGGCCTTGGAGTTGGCCAGATAGTCGATGCCAAAGGCCACGTTGCCCAGGGTCTCACCCTTGATGTGCATGGCGTTGGCCTTCCACAGACCGGCACCGATGAACACGCTCTTGTAGCCGTCGCGGAACAGGTCGTCGATGGTGATGGTCTTGCCGATGGTGGTGTTGGGCCGGACATGGATGCCCTTGAGCTCGAGGTGGCGGTACTGGAAATCGTCCAGCACGCTGTCGGGCAGGCGGTAGTTGGGGATGCCGTACCGCATCACGCCGCCAATCTTATCCCGGGCATCAAAATGGTGATATCGTAGCCCCAGCGCGCCAGCAGCACGGCAATGGTCAGGCCGGCAGGGCCTGCACCCACCACGGCGGCTTCATGCCGTTCCTGGGGGCGGGGCCCTTGGTCATCTTGTTGGCATAGGTGGTGGAGATATAGTCCTCGATGATGGAAAAGTGGACAGGATCGTGGCTGGGCATCCGGTTGCGGATGCAGTGGCCCTCGCACTGGTTCTCGTGGTTGCAGACCAGAGAGCAGACCGTGGTCAGGGGGTTGTTCTCAAACAGCATCCGGCCTGCGGCATCCAGCTCGTTTGCCTTGAGCAGACGGATGACCTCGGGGATGTTGGTGTGGATGGGACAGCCTGCTGGCACATGGGCTTTTTGCAGCCGAGGCAGCGGTTGGCTTCGTCCAGAACGTGTAATGCCATGGAGTTCCTCCTCTTGTCCCACAGGCTGGGGACGCTTCGTTGTATCCAATACTATCATTATGATACACCGAACCGTTGCCGGGATACAAGTGTGAAAATGTAAAAATTTCAGGAGAAAATTTTGCTATTTCGTCAAAAAGATAATTTTTTGACGAAGTGCACCCCCCATCGGCTCCGGCTTTTTACGACACAGCGCGCCAAAATCACAGGCCCGCAGCTGTGCATCCACCACCGCCCGGCAGGGGGCGTTCTGTTCGGCCAGCCGTGCAAGGGAGTGGGACACCGGCAGTGAGGCAGCCTTCAGGAGGGGAAGGGCATCCTTCTGCGCCCCCAGCAGGTGGAGATAGGGCGGCAGGGCGGGGAAGGCATCGGCAGAATAGTCCAGAGCGGCATCCATGGCCAGGCGGCGCATCCGTGCCCGTGGATAGCGCACGGTGGTCAGGCTGTCCAGCAGCTCCGCATGGGTGGTGCTGGAACGCACGGCGGCTTCCAGACGGTGCTCCAGACCTTCCGAAATGCCCCGCACCTGGGCAAACGGCGCGGTTCCTGCGCACCGGCTGCGCAGAAGCGCCAGCTGACAGCGCTGGGCGGCCGCAAGATCGGTGTACTGCCCGGCGGCAAAGGCTTCCCGGTAGAGCGGCAGGACTTCCGCCGGAACATAGGGAGCCGCGGCATCAGCTCCGCCGTTCTGCCAGAGCGTGCGCAGGGCGCTGGCACTGGCAAACTGCCCCCCTGTTTCGGTCAGGGCCTGCCCATGACCGGCACCTGCCGGGGCAGGGGGATCGGCACCAGAGAAGCCCCCAGCTCCAGGATGGCCTTGCAGTATTCCACGGCCAGATTGTTGTTGGGCTTGTCCAGCAGGGCGGCAAGGCCGGTGCCCGGGCAGACTGCTTCCACCGCTGCCTGCCGGGCTGCCGCAAGCTGCGGGCCCCGGCGGCAAGCCGGGCTTGAGGGCGG
>ENA-OQJH01000147-OQJH01000147.1-human-gut-metagenome-genome-assembly--contig:-NODE-147-length-41242-cov-6.554931_pt1 | contig 41242 bp, 57 predicted proteins | sample MGYA00242597_ERZ504763 | MGnify/ENA primary metagenome ERZ504763 (study PRJEB26092, sample SAMD00036359) | human gut metagenome | host: Homo sapiens | study: EMG produced TPA metagenomics assembly of... | reverse complement strand
GTTCAACACCTTGACGGTGCGAACATGGGACTTGATGATTCCTCGGCCTAGCTGGGTACTCGTAACCAATCCTGACAGGCAGTTGCCATGTCACTTCTCGAAAACTGTTTTACGAATACCCAGCAAGTGGGAACTTCCTGTTTTTCGTTGTTTGCATGATGAGCCTGCTCTGCCTGCCACGCGGCAAACTCCTGCTGGCCTTCCTCGCTGTTCCAGCAGGCAAGGATGGCCGGGTAGAATGCCCGTGCCAGACGGTCGATGACTTCATCGGGATAGGGGGAAATGTTTGTGGACTTTTTCTTTTTGTTCAAACGCACGCTCCTTTGATCGTCCCACCGTGGCAAATTCGGGCGAGAAAATCAAAGTTCCAATTTCTATCAGGCGCAAGGGCGCGGATGCTTTCCGCCCTGCACTTGCGGCTGGTGGCTCGTTGATGGCTTACAGGTGTCTGCTGTTATGCGGTCTTTTCTTCTTCAAGGGCTTCTGCAAGAGCCTTTTCCAGATAGGTTTCGATTTCAGTCAGGTAGTTAGCAGGCCTCTGCATTGCGAAGCGGAGAACCTTCTGCTTTTCCGGGTCAGTGAAATAGCTGGGATTGTTTTTGAGCGTTTTCTTCCATGAGTTTTTCATCATTTCGGTCGCACGGCTCAAAGATTTGTAAACCTTCATAAACTCGTCCGGTACATGATAGCACCGGAATTCTTCTGTTTGTGGTGTGGGCATGGGAACGGGTTCTGCTTTTTCAGGTTCAAATTCTGCGCTGGCAGATTCCAACACTTCCAATGCCTCTGGATGCAGGATTTGAGCAAGGACATCTGAACGATGCTCGGCACTTGCCTGCACGAGTTTGGACATTTCTTCGTTGGTAAACTTCACTTCGCCGGAAAAGACTTTCTGCTTGATGCCGGGAGAGAGGTTGTCTGCGATGTCGATGCCTCGTGTATAGTGGCTGGCGCGGAGAACGGAGGCACGGCTGACACCGTTTTCCTCTGCGATCCGGTCGCAGGTTTTCTTCCCGGAGTGGTGGTTATCACCGTGATCACCACCACTTTTCTTTGCTAAAGTGTACTGATTGCCCCGAAAGATTTTTGCAACTTTCTTCTCGGCTTCGTACTGCTTCCCAAGCAGATAGCGTTTCTGTTCAGGACTCAGGTTTCGCCGTCCCAACTGATTCCGGCAGATCCACGCAACGGCTTCTTCGCGGTTCTCAAATCGGAGCGGCATAGTGGAAAAATAAATCTCAGGATGCTTCTGGAGAATGGCATAACGGTTGTGGCCATCAACAAGTGTATTATTCCACACGATCAAAGGAGAGAGCAGCTTGCCCTCTTTGAGGATATTTTCTTCAAGCTGCTTAAATTCATCATCGGTCAGAGGAGGAATCTGGGACTGGAACTCCGGTCAATTTTCAGATTGATCATACGCACACTCCTTTATCTCTCCTGCTGCGCCGGTTCTTCCTCCCGGAAAAAGGACGCAACATTCTGCTTTGCGGTTTTCAGTCTGAGCAGTTCTTCCTTGGCTTCCTTGTACTGCTCGTAGAACTTTGCCTTTTCGGATGCCAACTGCGTATACTCGGCTTCCAGCTTGTTCGAGCTGGGCAGCTTTGTGATGCTGTTTGCCTTGAAATAGGCTGCTGCCGCCCGGTATGCTGTCAGCTCTGCACGGTGCTGCTCCTCAAAGGCTGCGGGGCGCTTGGCGGTCTTGAGTTGCTGTGCGATACTCTTGGTGCTGGCGTAGGCTGCGACATGATAGCGCAGCTCTTTGTTGGCTTTCATGCGACCTTCGAGGTCTTTCACTACGGTCAGTGATTCGTGGAACTTGGTGTCAAGCTCTGCGATTCTCTGGTCGAGTGCGTCCTCGTCAGTCAAGCCCTTTTCTTCTAGGAGAATCAAGGTCTGTGCCATGGCTTTGAGGTTGTGTTTTTTCGCCCAACGCTCGTAGCCGATACCCTTACCCTGCTTCAGCTTTGCCTGAATATCCACCAGTTTCCCGATGGTATCCTGCTTGAACTGCGCCTTGGGTTTGCGTTCGGTGTTTGCCTGCAACGTGGAAAGCACTGCTGCCTTATCGAACTTGTCACCGAGATGTTTCGCTCGGATAAACTTCGTTCTGCCAGCGGGCAGATAGCTCAGACACCCACGGCTTTCCTTGACGGCAATACCATACTGCCGCATGAGCCTGTCCGAAAAATCTTCAAAGTTCGTTGCGTTGTCCAGCACATCCGTGATCTGTTTCCGCAAAATTTCTTTTGCGGTCTCAAACTTCGTTTGTGTAGGCTGCTGTCCGGCTGCGAGCAGGGCTGCGTTTTCACGGTCAAGTTTCAACTGACCACGCCTACGCGCCCAATACTCAGCTTCGCTGACACGCTCTTTCGAGCCGTTGAGCAGGTCGATCTGGTACAGTCCAGCACCTTCGCACAGCTCCATGACCTCGACACGGAGATGCCGCATGGTTTGGGCTGTGCTGGAATGCTTCATGCCCTCGCGCCAGTCGCGGGGCTTCTGCATATAGGGCTTGCGTTCCACCTTGCGTGTTCGGATGCTGCCGATTACGATGTGGACGTGAATGTTTCCCGAATGGTTGTGCCATCCGGGTGAGTGCAGACGATGGCGGGATGACCGGGGAAGTTTTCTTCGCAGAATTTCAGGCCAAGTGCCTGTGCCTTTTCCATGGTCAGCCCGTTGTCGGCTGCATCTCTTGGGTCAAAGCTGATGATATACTGGTGGCTTTTGATATCACCATGCTGGGTGTTCTTGCCATACTTTCGGTTTGCCAGCAGACAGGCAGTTGCAAACGAGAAATCGCCGCACTCAAGGGTGTCGAGCAGGTACGAATCCCGCAGCTTCGGCTTTCCCTGTTCATCCAAAAGTGGCTTCCCGGTGAACGCATCATGCTGGTAAACGAGGTACGTTTCGATGGCGGTGTAGTCCGAGTTTTTAGAGCTTATATGCTTGAGCGTTGCCATACAGTTCACCCAGAACTTCTCGCGTGCAGCCGAAATGCGGTCAGGTCTGCAAGTTCGTCAAGGAGTTTCGCCCGGATCTGCTCGGTGTCTGCACCGCCGGAATTGAAGTGCCTTGCAAGCTGGTTGAGGTTGCCGCCCACCTTGCTGCACTGGGCAAGCAAGGTGGAAACAGCGGTCAGGGTTTCTTCTCCGCCGCCTGCAACGATGACCGTTTTCTCGATCTTGACGTTGTGGATGGCACGGCGGATAAAAGTGGAGAGGGAGAGATTCAGGAGTTTGCAAGTGAGTTCCAGTGACGTTTTTTCCTCCGCTGTCACACGGAACTTGATGATGTGCGTTTTGTTGTTCGGCGTGTCGTGGCGGTGGGTCGTGCTAGGATTTGCTTTGACATTCGTTTTGGTCATTGTACCTCCTGTCTGTTCGATAACTCCTCGGTGAAGTTATGTAAAGCACGACACGCCGTTGCTGTTCGCACCGTCAGGTGCGAACCATGAGCAGGGTTTGGGGCAGGCACGCCCCAACAAGATCACTTCGGAAATGCAGACGCATTGAAGAAGTGAAGTCCCGGAGGAACACAAGATTTCAAGAATTGAAAATTTGTGGCCACGGGACGGTTCTTGCCCTCTACCGCTGCGCTCAAAATCAACTTTCGACAAATGTTTCCGAATTGTTAAGGCGCAAAAATAAGTAGAGGTGGTGCTGCTCATGTAAGGGGGTCACCGTTTACTCCGAACGAAGTTCCTGCCCCTGTTTTGCAGCGGCGTTGTCCGGCTCGCCCACAGAAAGTGTAAGGTCATGGCACGGTATCACGTTCAGACGGCTTATGAAGGATTCAAGGTACAGCTTCCCGGAAAAGAAAAATACCGCCCACGCAGCGCAGCGATGGATTTTGTCGGGTGAATCGGCGGCAAAATGAATCGGGTGTGTTGCGGGACGGTACGTTCTTTCCGAGGTGATTATCCGCTGAAAGTGGTGGTTATCACGGTGAGAACCACCACTTTTTTCAGCAGGATTTGGAATAAAGGGTATCATGGAAGCGTGGGTACGTCAAGATGGTTTTGCAAAATTTATCACGATAAAGCGACAATAGTAAGACTTCTGTTAAAACAGTTATTCTTTGTCGATAGTTTCTTTCCTCATCATTCGTGCAAAGTCAGCCAAAAAGAAAACCGGGCTGCTCTATTCATAAATGAAAGAACAGCCCGGTTGAAAGGGAGAACGCTCCTATCAGCCCATCAGTGCGCTCCACGCCATACTGAAAGGCATCACTAGGATCAAGGCAGGCATCAAGTCAACGAGGGGAAGGGACTTGATCTTGGAGACCCGGAAACCGGCGGCAAGGGTCAGGATCCCGCCGCAGGCCGACAGATCCGCAAACATTGTGGGGGTCAGGTATGCGGATAAGGTGCGGCCGACCATGAACACGACCAGAAGGATCGCGCACTGCGGCAGAGGGATCGCGCAGATGGCTTTTCCCAGAGAGGCCGCAAAGATCATGGTGGTAAAGAAGTCCAGCACGGCTTTTGACATCAGCAGGGAGGGATCGCCCGTGATGCCCTCGGTCAGGGTGCTGTACCATCCGAAACCGGAACAGCAGAACAGCGCGACCGCCGTGATGTAGAATTCCATGTCGATGTCTCCCCCGCCAAGGTGGAGCGTCCGGACAAGGCCGTGGAAAAATTTACTGGTCCAGTGTTCCAGATGCAGGCTGTGCCCGATGGTGAAGCCGACAAGGATCGCCAGCACGACGGCGGTCATTCCGGACGCCTTAATGATGGAGTTGATGCCGATCGCAATGGAGCAGAAGCCGAAAAGAGTCGGCAGATTGTCTTTTAGTCCCTGTGAGAGGATCTTTCCAAGATACGTTCCCAACAGACCGCCAAGCAGCACGGCGGCACAGTTTGTCAAAACTCCAATCGGCATAAGCAAATCTCAAATTCTTTTTTACCAGTCTTTCACCGCACCATCAAATGCACGGCGGCAGCATTGCTGCCACGTTCTTTTGCCGGGTAAAGTTCCTCGGCGTCATCTGCCAGTTCCACACCCGATGCCGGGAGCGTCGGGGATGAGCATACAGCCGTTCTCATAGCGCAGCGGCTCCTTTACCATCTTGTCCTCTGCACCGTTCAGGCAGAAGCCGGGAAGCTCCTGAATGCCCAGATTCGGGATGGAAGCACAGATCTGCAGGCAGGCGGCCGTCGAGACCGGGCCAAGCGGATTGTGCGGGATCACCAGAACATCGTGCGCTTCCGCCAGCGCAGCGATCTTCTTGCTGGTGGTAATGCCGCCCACAGCGCATACATCGGGGCGGATATACTGGCAGGCGTGACGGGACATCAGGACTTCGCACTCCCGCAGGTCGATGGCGCGCTCGCCGGTGGCGATCGGCACCCCGATCTTGCTTGCGACCTCGGCCATGGTATCCACATTGTCGGGCGGAACGGGATCTTCCAGAACCATCGGGCGGTAAGGCTCGACGGCGCGGCCGAAAGCGACTGCCTCCGGCAGGGTCATGCCGCGGTGGACTTCCAGAATGAAATCAAAATCCGGGCCGACCGCTTCACGGCAGACACGCACCTTTTCCACTTCCCGCTCGATCCGGCTGGAGAAGAACTCGCCCTTGCCGTCCGAAGAGCTTGTGGGGCCGTTGCAGAAGATCTTTGCTGCGGTAAAGCCCATCTGCTGCAGCTGCTGATACTGAGCCGCCAGCTCGTTCTTGTCCTCGGTGATGTGCATCACCGAGGCGTAGACCCGCACCTTGTCACGGGTCTTGCCGCCCAGCAGCTCGTAGACGGGGACGCTCAGAGCCTTGCCCTTGATGTCCCACAGCGCAATGTCGATGGCAGAGATCGCGCTCATAATGACCGAACCACGGAAATAGACCGAACGCAGGAAGTTCTGGTTGAAGTCCTCGATGCGGAAGGGGTCTTTCCCGATCAGGTAGTCCGCGAATTTTTCAATGGCCGCTGCAGTTGCCTGCAGATAGCCCCAGTTGCCCGCTTCACCCAGACCTACGATACCGGCATCGGTGTAGACCTGAACAAAGAGATAATGCTTTGCAAAGCGAAGCTTTACATCTGTGATTTTCATGGTGCTTTTCTCCTGTCACGTTATAAGTATTATAAATGCTGTCGGAAAAATTTGCAATGTGCTTCCAGTGCGCGCTCCCAGCCGGGGGTGCGGTTGGTCGTGAACCCGTGCATTGCTTCCGGGATGCGCTGTGCTGTCACGCAGATCCCTGCCTTGATGAGCCGGAGCGCGAACGCCTCGGTGTCGTTCCGCAGGCTGTCCTCCCCGGCGGAGAGGATCAGGCAGTCCGGGAAAGCGGCCAGCGCAGTCTCGTCCGCCTTGAGCGGGGAACACAGCGGATCGGCGGGGTCGGCATCCCCGACATAAAAGTCGGTGTACAGCTTTTCCGTCTGGGCACGCTTGACCCAGAACGGATCGGCCGCAGCTCCGGGGAGAGCCGGTCGATCGGATCGACCGTGTTGTCCACAGGGAAATATTCGAGCAATGCGCAGCAGGGATGCAGCCGATGGATCTCCGCATCTTTGATAAGCGCGGCGGCAACAAGGTTTCCACCGGCACTGTGCCCGGCAAGGAGGATCTTCTGCGGGTCGATCCCGAGTTCCGGAGCGTGTTCGGAGGCGTAAGCGATGATGCCGTAAGTCTCCTCGACCGCTGCCGGAAACGCCTGTTCGGGCGCAAGACAGTAGTCCACATCCCAGACGAGGCAGTTCAGCTGCTCCATCAGGGTGCAGCAATAGCGGCGGTCACGGTCGGTGCGGCCCTTGATGAAGCCGCCACCGTGAAAATTCAACAGCAGGGCAGCGTTTTCGGGCAGAGCGTCCGGGCGCTCCTCGAACAGATGCACCTTGCGGCCGTCGGCCACTTCGATCCACAGCTCTTTTTCGGTGCCGGGCAGGACAGCCAGCTCTTCCGGGCTGACCGGACCAACTCGGCTACGGCTGCGCATGGTATTAGCCATAGCGACTTTTTCTTCAAATGTCATAGGACATATACTCCTTTTATGCGGATCAGAACGCCGGGAATACGGTCATGGTATAGAAAACATAAACAAAAGGCAGGATCAGGGTGATGAGTGCGCCGCTCTTGATGATCGACTTCAGGTCATAGCCGCCATCTGCCATGCACATGGGAACCGCAGGGGTAGCCATCGGGGTCAGAAAGGCGGTCATAGCACCTGCGCGGACAAGAATCGAAACTCCGATAGGATTTGCGCCCAGAGCGGAGCAGGTCAGCAGGCAGATGGGGATGAAGACTGCGGAGACCGAGCGGTTGAGCATGAACTGGGTGAGCAGGAAGGGGATGATGAAGAACAGCGCACCGAGGACATAGCTGTTGTGGGTGCCGCCGACAGCGGTTGCCAGAGCGTTGCCGATCATGTCGCCTGCGCCGGTATTCGTCAGTGCGGTACCCAGAGCCAGTGCGCCGACAAAGAGCATCAGCATATCCCAAGGAATGTCACGGAGTGCGGATTTCTGATCGACGACGCCGAACAGAACCATCAGCAGGCTGCCGACAAGAGCGACAAACCAGGAAGCCAAATGCAGCTGAGAGGAGAAAATCAGGCAGATGATGGTTGCAAAAAACAGGAAAATACCGATCTTATCCACAGTAGGCTGAGCGTTTGCTGAACCTTTGTAGAATCCTTTTTTTCCAAGGCTTCAATGGGAATAACGGGTTCTTTGGGGGTGAATTTGGGGCCGAGAAAGAGTGCCCAGAGAGGAACGACAAAGAGAACAGGCCACTCGGCAATGGTAAAGTCGATAGGACGGACGCTTACGCCGGTGAAGCCATAGGTCTCCATGAAGCCGGTGAACTGACCGGATACCTGAATGGCAGTTGCCAGAGGAAGGATGCCGCAGCAGGCCACGCAGACGACCATGACAGGGAACATATACTGGGTACGGCTGTGGCCGGTCTTGTCGCACAGAGCAGCCAGCAGCGGGCTGACGATCGCATAGACGACCATGGGGCTTGCGATGAAGTTGGTGAGCAGAACAGCCAGAAGAATATAACCGAAGTACGCCATTTTAAAGCTTCCACGGGTCAGCTTCATAATACCGTTGCACATATTGCCAACCAATGAGGTGCGCCGGAAACCAGCGGCGACAATAAACATGCAGGCCATCAGCAGGGTGTTTACATTAGAAAAGCCCGACAGGGCACCGGTCGCGTCAATGCAGCCGGTGATATACAATGCAGCCATGGAGATCATTGCAGTGAGCCACATGGGGATCTTGTTCAGCATATAGCTGATCAGCGTTGCCGCAAAGATCACCATACAGATGATCATTTGAGTATTCATAAGCTTGTGTTCCTTTCCTGATACGAAAAAACCGTCTGAATTTGATTTGCTTGCTGCCCGGGCAGGCTCATTGTGGATAGTTTAACAAAACGATTTTTGTCTGTCGATGCAAAAATTTGCATCTTTGCGCCCACCGGTCGGCGCAGCCCGGACAGGAAGGGGAGGAATGCCGCAAAAAGGCCGAAAGAAATCTAAATATTTTCCCTGTGCGATTTGCTGAATCGAGGAGATTGAATTTGGCGAAAACGCCAAATTTCAAACAAAAAATTTGTTGATGAACTTCAAAAAATCAGTTGACAGGAGATATTTTGTCCGTTATCTTGAAAGAGACAGGAGCGGAGGAAATTGCGCTCCGAAAATTTGACACAGGGAAAATGTTTGGATTTCAGAGGGAGAAGAAGATGGATTTCGCCAATTACAAGATGGAATGGCCCCGGGAAGGGCTTACGGTCCGCTGCTTTGCGCATGACATTATGAACTACCGCTATCACTGGCATCCGGACGAATACGAACTCAACATCCTTCTGCATGGCAGTCAGGAATACTGCCGTGGAACACAGAATGTCCTTCTGGAGGAGGATGACGTCCTGCTCACGCCGCCGGGCGTGGGCCATGCGTCCTTCGGACAGCAGGCGAATACGACGGCGATCGTTCTGCATTTTTCAGCAGCGGCGATCCGCCCCTTCTTTAAAAAGAGCGGCGTGTACCACTTCCCCACCTGCCTTTCGGATGAGGGAACACGCACAGAAGAAAGGTATCGTCAGATCCGGTTCTATGCCAGCCAGATCTTTACTCTGATGCAGCAGAACAGCCTCTATGCGCAGCTGGCGGTCAGGGCGAGCCTTGAGCTGCTGCTGGTGGTGTTGTGTACCGAATTTGAACCGCAGCGGCTGAATGAAATGCCAGAGGATGAGCGGAGACGTTCCGCGATCCGCCGCCTTCTGACCTATGTCGAAGAGCATTACGCAGAAAAGCTCACCCTTGAAAATCTGGCGGATTTCGCTCAGTATAACCGGACCTATGTTTCGACCCTCTTCAAACAGGTGGTGGGGGTGAATTTCCACGAATACCTGAGCCGTGTGCGCTTCCAGCACGCCCTGAACGACTTGGCATTGACAAAGGACGGACTGACCGATATTGCCCTGCGCAATGGCTTTGCCGACCTGAAAACGTTCAATGCCCGGTTCCGCGCGACCCTTCACCGCACCCCCACGGAGTATCGTGCCCAGCTCTCCCCGGATCGTGTGATACGGGTTGGCGAACGTAAATTCCTCCTGTCCGAAGATCCGATTTTGCAGGCCAAATTGCGAGCATATCTAAAGGTAGGGTGCTAAAATGGCTGAAATCACCGGAGTGGCTGCTATTTCACATTGGGATATCTTTCAAAATTGTCCTTGCAAACCCCTATGAAGTGTGGTATATACATTATACGAAGCAACATCCTGAATGAACGACCTACCGTTCGATGATATATAAAAGAAAGGTGCTTGCTATGAATGCTGTGATTTATGCCCGCTATTCCAGTGACAACCAGCGCGAAGAATCCATCGAAGGTCAGATTCGGGAATGCACAGCCTACGCAGAAAGAAACGGTATCACGGTGGTCAGGCACTACATTGACCGTGCATTCTCCGCTAAAACAGATCATCGCCCGGATTTTCAGCAAATGATTCGGGACAGCAACAAAAAATTGTTTGAAATCGTTCTGGTCTGGAAGTTTGACCGCTTTGCCCGGAATCGTTTTGACAGTGCGAACTACAAGATGATTCTGAAAAAGAACAATGTACACCTGATATCGGTCATGGAGCCGATTGCTGAAGGCTCGCAAGGTATTCTTGTGGAAACACTGCTGGAAGGCATGGCAGAATACTACTCTGCTGAGCTATCTGAAAAGGTCATCCGTGGTCAGACGGAAAATGCCCTGAAAGGCAAATGCACAGGCGGCACCGGAACGATTGGCTATAAAATCGACGCAGATAAGTTCTATCGTATCGACCCACTGGTCGCTCCACTTGTATTAGAGGCTTTTCAGCGCTACGATAATGGTGAGAAAATCGTTGAGATTCTGAACTATCTCAACGCAAAAGGCGTTCGTAATATGCTGGGTGGAAAGCTGACGTGCAGCAGCATGAACACCATGTTGAAGAACCGCCGTTACGTTGGAGAGCTTTCTTTCCGGGATACCGTTGTGCCAGATGCGATTCCTGCTATCGTCCCGAAAGACCTGTTTGACCGTGTTCAAAAGCGTTTGGAGAAAAACAAGCGCGCACCGGCTCACGGAAAGGCAGATGAGGAATACTTGCTGACTACCAAGCTGTTCTGTGGCAAGTGCGGAGCATTGATGTTTGGCGAAAGCGGAACAAGCGCCACTGGACGAACCTACTATTACTATAAATGTGCTACTGCCAAGCGGCGCAAAGGCTGCAATAAGAAAACCGTACAAAAGGAGTGGCTGGAGAATCTGGTCGTCCAAGAGACGATGAAGCTGATTCATGATGATGCAGTTATCGAAAGAATCGTTCAGCTGGTCATGGATTTTCAGAATCAGGAGAACACTACGATTCCGCTCTTGGAAAAGCAGCTCCGAGAGGTGGACAGGAAACTGGACAACCTGATGAAAGCAATCGAGGAAGGCTTATTCACCCGAACGACCAAGGAACGTCTGGATGCCTTGGAAGCTCAGAAGGATGAGCTGACTGCAAAAATCGCTGATGAAAAACTGCGAAAGCCATCCTTCAATGCCGATTTCATCCGGTTCTGGCTGATGAAATTCAGAAAGTTCGATATATCGCAGCAAAAACAGCGCAAAGCACTGATTGAGATTTTTGTGAACGCCATTTTCCTGTATGATGACCGGATGCTGATCACGTTCAACTACAAGGATGGCTCTCAAACCATCCGCTTTGAGGATGCCTTGACTACCACAGAAACAGTGGGAAATAGTTCGGATTTGTCCGGCTCTGCTCGACCACAAGAAAAGCCACGATGAACCGTTTATAAATGCGGTTTTGTCGTGGCTTTTTTGTTGCATAAATGCTCTGAAAACTCTGATTTGTGCCTTTTTGTATTGCTTCTGTCATTTAGATGATATAATCATTCCCCGCCTGATCGGGTGCGGCGAGGTCGGCCAGAGTGATCTTGCCAAAGTAGTCGGCGATCATGTCGTTCAGGCCCTTCCACATCGTATAGGTTCGGCAGTTGGGCATCCGTTCGCAGGCGGGAGCACCGGGCACAAGGCAGCTCACGGGGGCAAGGCTGCCCTCGGTCAGCAGCAGGATCTCTGCCACGGTGTACTGGTCGGGGGTGCGGGTCAGCCGGTAGCCGCCGCCCTTGCCGCGCAGACCTTCCAGAAAGCCGTTCTGCACCAGCACCTTCAGGATGTTTTCCAGATATTTTTCCGAGATCTCCTGCCGTTCGGCGACCTCCTTCAGCGGCACATACCGCTCCGCCTGGTGTTCGGCCAGGTCGATCATTACGCGCAGTGCGTAACGGCCCTTGGTTGAAACGATCATAGCTTTTCTCCTTATCAACCCCTCAGACGCTTTGCGCCAGCGGCCCGGTCAGGGGCGGTAATGCGCAGGCATGGATGGTGGGGTTGTCCTCTTCTCATTAACAAACCTATTATACAACAGGGTTTGTAACTTTTCAATCGCTTTTTCGTTTTTCCATTGACAAAGGGGGAAAAGAGGACTATAATACCATCAAACCTACAAACCATGTTGGTTTACAGGAAATATGGTTTGCGTCAGAATAACATCCCGGGCTCTGCGCCCGCAGAGGGAGGACTTTTACTATGAGCAAGATTTACACTTCCGCAGATCAGCTGATTGGCCACACTCCGCTGCTGGAGCTGACCCATATCGAGAAGGAAGCCGACCTGAAGGCCACCGTTCTGGCCAAGCTGGAATACTTCAACCCCGCCGGCTCTGTCAAGGATCGCATTGCCAAGAAGATGATCGACGATGCCGAGGCCACCGGCAAGCTGAAGCCCGGTTCCGTGATCATTGAGCCTACCTCCGGCAACACCGGCATTGGTCTGGCCGCTGTGGCCGCTGCCAAGGGCTACCGCATCATCATCGTGATGCCCGAGACCATGAGCGTGGAGCGCCGCCAGCTGATGAAGGCTTACGGCGCAGAGCTGGTCCTGAGCGAGGGCGCAAAGGGCATGAAAGGTGCCATTGCCAAGGCGGATGAGCTGGCAAAGGAGATCCCCAACGCCTTTATCCCCGGCCAGTTCGTGAACCCTGCCAATCCGCAGGCACACATCGAGACCACCGGCCTGAGATCTGGGAGGACACCGATGGTCAGGTCGATCTCTTTGTGGCTGGCGTTGGCACCGGCGGCACTGTTACCGGCGTGGGCAAGTACCTCAAGAGCAAGAACCCCAATGTCAAGGTCGTAGCTGTGGAGCCTGCTTCCTCTCCTGTGCTGAGCAAGGGCGTTGCAGGTGCGCACAAGATCCAGGGCATTGGCGCGGGCTTTGTGCCGGATGTGCTGGATACCAAGGTCTACGATGAGATCATCACCGTGACCAATGAGGATGCCTTTGCGACCGGCCGCCTCATCGGCCACAAGGAAGGTGTTCTGGTGGGGATCTCTTCCGGTGCTGCTGTCTGGGCTGCGCTGGAGCTGGCAAAGCGCCCCGAGAACGCAGGCAAGAAGATCGTTGCTCTGCTGCCCGATACCGGCGACCGTTACCTGTCCACCCCGCTGTTTGCTGAATAAGCTGTAACCCCAAAGCTGCTGCGCAGAAATTTTTGCGCAGCGGCTTTTTTTGTGCTACAATAAACCCATCAATTCCAAGGAGAACTGTTATGAACTACTACGCCGCCCCGATGGAGGGGCTGACAGACCGCATCTGGCGGCAGGCCCACCAGCGCTGGTTCGGTGCACCGGAGGCCCCGGTACGGTATTATGCGCCGTTTCTCTCGCCGCCGGAGAACCGGGTGCTCATCAAAAAGAAGATGGCTGAGCTGGAACCGGCGGCTAACCCGGGAGTGCAGGTCATCCCGCAGCTGCTGGCAAAGGATGGTGAACTTGCGGCCTGGATGATCGGGGAACTGCGCCGGATGGGCTATACCGAGGTCAATCTGAACTTCGGGTGTCCCTCCGGCACCGTGACAGCCAAGGGCAAAGGTTCCGGAATGCTCCGGGACCCGCAGAAGCTGGATGCCTTTCTGGACGCTGTCTTTTCGCAGGCAGGCGGGCCGGTGTCGGTCAAGACCCGGTTGGGTGTGGCCCGGGCGGAGGAGTTCGGGGAGATCCTGAACGTTTACAACAAATACCCCCTCTGCGAGCTGACCATCCATCCCCGGGTGATGAAACAGCTCTACCGTGGCCAGGCCGACCGGGAAGCCTTTGCTGCCTACCTGCCCGCCTGCACTGCTCCGGTCTGCTACAACGGCGATGTGACTACCGTGGATGACCTGCGGGCACTGGAAGCGGCATTTCCGGGACTGTCTGGCATCATGGTGGGCAGGGGCCTCATCGCAGACCCTGCCTTCTGCGCAAGGCTGTGGGCGGCCCTGCCGCTTCCCGGGAAGAACTGCGCGGCTACCATGATGAGCTCTATCACGGCTACACCGAAGCCTTTGGGATGGCCAGCTGTGCCGTGAGCCGGATGAAGGCCCACTGGTTCTACCTCATCCACCTTTTCGATGGGGCCGACCCACTGGAAAAGCCCCTGCGCAAGGCCCGGGAAGGCTGGGAGTATGAGACGGTGGTGAACCAGATCTTTGCCTGCTGGCCAAAATAAAAGCCCGCCGCCTCCTGTGAGGCAGCGGACTTGTGTAAGCGCGGCTCAGACGTTCAGGTAGCTGCGGAGCATAGCCTGCAGCAGATCGTCACGGTCAACCTTGCGGATGAGGGAGCGGGCTCCCTTGTATGTGGTGATATAAGTGGGATCTTCGGACAGGATATAGCCCACCAGCTGATTGACCGGATTGTAGCCCTTTTCCTTTAATGCATCGTACACCTGCTGTACGATCTCGTGAATCTCGTAGTCCTTTTTGTCGTGGATCGAAAAAAATAGCAGTCGCGTCGCCCACGCAATGCACCCCCTTCGGTATCCCTCTCGCATTCCATTCCGAGAGGTCATTGGAACTTATAGCCCATTGTACACGAAATGAACGCTGACTTCAAGATTCCAAGCCGGAATTTGCACACTTTGAATAAAAAATTTTGAAAATTTGAGTAAAAAGAACGGAGCGGATTTTCCGTTCAGGAGGTTTTTCATGGTCTACGGAATCGGCTGCGACCTGTGCAGCATTGCGCGGATGGAAAAGAGCCTGCTGGGCCCCCATGGCGCGGTCTTTGCACGCCGGGTGTTCGGCCCGGCGGAGCAGGCGGCACTGGGCCTGCCTCTGGCAGAGGAAGAGGGCACGGCCCGCCGCACCGCCCATACCGTGGCCAGTGCGGCGGCAGACTTTGCGGCCAAGGAGGCTTTCCTCAAGGCGGCGGGCACCGGTCTGCGGGAGCCCTTCTCCCTCTGCGAGATCGAAGCCATCCGCCTGCCGGCGGGGCACCGGCCTATCACTTTCCGGCCGGAGCGCCCAGTGGGTGGAAGCACGCCGCCTGCGGGCACATCTCTCCCTGAGCCATGAAGACGGCATGGCTATGGCGTACTGCATCCTGGAAACGGAAACCTGAACTTCCCGTCTGCATACAATGGAATAAGCCCGCGCGTGCATAGCGGCCCTGCAGTCGCTCATACTAAAGGCAGAGCGACTGAGGATGCGCAAAACGCACCACATAGCGGGCGCATCCTCCAAAATCAGGGAGGGAAGATTCCATGGAGGTACACAGAGGAGAAGTTTTTTACGCCGATCTTTCGCCGGTGGTGGGCTCGGAACAGGGCGGCATCCGGCCGGTGCTCATCGTCCAGAACGAGATCGGCAACCGGCACAGCCCCACTGTGATCGCAGCGGCCATTACATCCCGGCTGGACAAAGCCCGCCTGCCCACCCATATCAACATCCGGCGGCAGATACCGGCCTTGCCAAGGACAGTGTGGTGCTGCTGGAACAGATCCGCACGCTGGATAAGCACCGCCTGCGCGAGCGGGCCGGGCAGATCACGCCTGAGGATCAGCGCCGGGTGAATCAGGCACTGGATGTCAGCCTTGGGCTGGACAGCTACTGACAAAACGAGACTGCCAGGATCTGGCAGTCTCATTTTTTTGATGATTCCGGTTATTTTACGCTGTCCTGCGCATCGTGGAGCAGAGCGTATTCGCGGATCTTTTCCAGCGTCTGCTCACTCAGGATATGCTCTGCCTTGCAGGCATCCTCGGCGGCGACCTCCTCGTCCACGCCCAGCTGCACAAAGAAATGGGTCAGCAGGCGGTGGCGGCTGTAGATGCGCTCTGCGATCTCGCGGCCCGGTTCCAGCAGGGTCAGGTTGCCCTCACCGTCCACCGCGATATAGCCGTTCTCCCGCAGCTTCTTCATGGCAATGCTCACGCTTGCCTTGGTATAGCCCAGCTCATTGACCACGTCGATGGAACGGACACGGCCCATCCTCTGGTTGAGCATCAGGATCGTTTCAAGATAATCTTCTGCGGATTGGTGGATCTGCATGGTATCGGCCTCCTGCCTTCTTGATTCCCGGCCCGGGGCTGAAAACGCACGTCGGTTCGTTTGTTATAGAATACCACATTCTCCCGGGGGATGCAAGCAATCCCTGAAAGTTGTTAAAACAAACCGACTTGAACATGAAAAATTGGTGGGTTTGTGCGCAGGAACACCGGGCAGCAGGCAGGGGGAAAGGGAAGAGGAAGGGAAAAGGAAGGTTTTTTGTGTGAAACTCACAGTCTCCAACGTGTTTTTGAACAACAGCTGTGCAAGCCGCAGAAAATGGCTCCAAGACAGAAATTAGGTGTGTCGAAATCTGTTTTTTGTGATAAAATAAGAACAGATATGCGCTTTCAGCATCTGATTTCATCGTCAAGACAACAGGAACATTGAAGGAGTTGTAAGTATGTCCAACGAGATCAATCCGATGGCATTTTTCCAGGAACCCAGCGTGGCAGACCTGCGTCTGCTGGCCTGCCCCGGTGCAGAGGAGCTGACCAAGCTGATCGACCAGCATCTGGTGGAATGGGCAAAGTCCGCAGGCGTGGAGAAGGATAGCTTTATTATCCCCTGCGAGTGCCCCCGCTTCCAGAGCGGTGACGCAAAGGGCCTGGTCAGGGAGTCTGTGCGCGGCGACGATATCTTTATCGTTATCGATCCGGGCAATTACAGCGTTACCTACAACCTGTTCGGTTACGAGAACCACCTCTCCCCGGATGACCACTTTGCCAACCTCAAGCGCCTGATCCAGGCAGTGGCCGGCAAGGCACACCGTGTGTCCGTTATCATGCCCAGCCTGTACGGCGGCCGTCAGCATCGCCGCGTGGTTCGCGAGAGCCTGGACTGCGCTGTGGCTCTGCAGGAGCTGCAGACCATGGGCGTGCGCAACATCATCACCTTTGATGCCCACGATCCCCGCGTTCAGAACGCTGTGCCGCTGCTCAGCTTCGACAATGCAATGCCCACCTATCAGGTGCTCAAGAGCCTGCTGAAGAAGAACCCCGAGATCAGCTTTGATAAGGAGAAGTTCATCGTGGTCAGCCCCGACGAGGGTGCCATGAACCGCAACATGTACTTCTCCAGCGTGCTGGGCTGCAATCTGGGCATGTTCTACAAGCGCCGCGATTACACCCGCGTGGTGAACGGCCGCAACCCCATTGTGGCACACGAGTATCTGGGCGATTCCGTTGAGGGCAAGACTGTCTTTATCGCCGACGATATCATCGCTTCCGGCGAGAGCATGCTGGAGGTTGCCGGCAACCTGAAGGAGCGCGGCGCTGCCCGCATCATTGCCAACGCGACCTTCCCGCTGTTCACCAGCGGCCTGAAGAAGTTCGATCAGGCAGTTGCCGATGGCAAGCTGGACTACGTTGTGGGCACCAACCTGACCTACCGCCAGCCCGAGCTGCTGACCCGCGACTGGTATGTTGACGTGGATGTCTCCAAGTATGCTGCCTACTTCGTGGTGGCACTGAACCACGATATGTCTGTTTCCAGCATCATCGATCCCATCAAGAAGATCGAGGCTCTGCTGGCAAAGCGCAGCTGATCAGAAAGAATGCAATGCAAAAGGAGCTGTACTCCCGCGGGGGTACAGCTCCTTTTCGTATGTACAGCATTCGGCAGAAGCCGGGGCTGCTGTTCCTCAGCGGTTCCGGTAGGCCTCCGGGCCTTCCAGATACAGATCTCCGCCGTGGGCATCCAGGATGACAGTCAGGGGCATGTCCTGTACGGTCAGGCGGCGGACGGCCTCACAGCCGAGGTCGGGCCAGGCGATGACCTCCAGCGTCTGGACGCTCTTGGCCATCAGGCACCGGCACCGCCCAAAGCGGCAGATAGACCGCGCCGTTGCGGACAACGGCCTCCTTGACAGCGGCATCCCGCTTGCCCTTGCCGATCATAATTTTGTTGCCCAGATCCAGCAGGCGGGGGCTCATGGCATCCATCCGGCCGCTGGTGGTGGGGCCGGCAGAGCCGATGACCTCACCCGGGCGCTCCGGGGTGGGGCCGACATAGTAAATGGCGCTGCCCTCAAGGTCGAAGGGGAGCGGTTCGCCCCGGTCCAGTGCTTCGATCATCCGCTTGTGGGCCTGATCCCGGGCGGTATACACCACGCCGGAGAGCAACACGGTATCGCCTGCCTGAGAGGGGCCAGATCCTGGGCGGTGCAGGGGGTGGTCAGTCTGTATTCCATTGCAAAGCCCCTCCTTACAGCCGGGCCGACGCGCGGCGGGTGACATGGCAGGAAACGTTCACGGCCACGGGCAGGCCCGCCACATGGGTGGGCATCTGCTCAATGGCAAGGCCCAGACAAGTGGTCTGGCCGCCAAAGCCTGCGGGCCGATGCCCAGCTCATTGATGGCGGTCAGCAGTTCCCGCTCCAGACCGGCATAGTAGGGATCGGGGTTGGGAACATCCAGCGGGCGGAGCAGTGCCTTTTGGCAGATAGCCACCTTGTCAAAGCTGCCGCCCACGCCGATGCCCAGCACGATGGGCGGGCAGGGGTTGGAACCGGCCAGCTGGACGGTCTCCAGCACGAACTTCCGGAAGCCCTCCACGCCGTCGGCGGGCTTGAGCATCTGGATGCGGCTCATGTTCTCGCTGCCAAAGCCCTTGGGGGCCACGGTGATGGTGCAGCCGTCGCCGTCCACCAGATGAACGGTGATGGCGGCGGGGGTGTTGTCGCCGGTGTTGCCCCGGCGCAGCGGGTCGGCCACGATGCTCTTGCGCAGGTAGCCGTCGGTGTAGCCGCGGCGCACGCCCTCGTGGATGGCGGCCTCAAAGCTGCCGTCGATGTGGACATCGGTGCCCAGCTCCACAAACACGCAGGCCATGCCGGTGTCCTGGCAGATGGGCAGGTCTTTTTTCTCTGGCGGCGCTCAGGTTGGACCACAGCAGATCCAGGGTATTCTTTGCCAGCGGCCAGGGCTCTTCCTGCCGGGCCTTGTCCAGTGCCGCCTGCACATCCTGCGGCAGGCGGGTGTTGGCCTCGATGCAGAGCCGGGCTACAGCATCGGTGATGGCTTGTGCGGAGATGTTCCTCATCTCGTGTTCCTCCTTTACAGGCGGGCAACGCCGGTCTCGCGGGCAGCCTTTGCCACAGCAGCAGCCACGGCCTCGGCTACACGGGGGTCAAATGCACCGGGGATGATGTTCTCCTCGCTGCGGTCAGCATCGGTGATCAGGTCAGCGATGGCATAGGCTGCGGCCAGCTTCATCTGATCATTGATGTCGCGGGCGCGGACGCTCAAAGCTCCCTTGAACAGGCCGGGGAAGCAGAGCACATTGTTGACCTGGTTGGGAAAGTCGCTGCGGCCGGTGGCCATCACGCGCACGCCGCCTGCTTGGCATCGTCCGGCATGATCTCGGGGGTGGGGTTGGCCATGGCAAAGACGATGGCATCCTTGTTCATGGTCTTGCACAGCTCGGTGGTCAGGATGCCGGGACGGGACACGCCGATGAACACGTCAGCTCCCTCGATGGCTTCCTTCAGGCCGCCCTTGATCTGGCGGGGGTTGGTCACCTCGCCCAGCCAGTTCTTGTGGGCCTCGGCGCTGTTGCAGCCTTGTACAGGGTGCCGAACTGGTCCACGGCCACGATATCCTTTGCGCCAGCGGTCATCAGCATCTTGATGATGGCAGTACCGGCAGCGCCGGGGCCGTTCAGGACGATGTGCACATCCTCCATCTTTTTGCCCACCACGCGCAGGGCGTTGATGAGGGCAGCGGTCACCACGATGGCGGTGCCGTGCTGGTCATCGTGGAACACGGGGATATCCAGCTCCCGCTCCAGCGTCTCTTCGATCTCAAAGCACTCGGGCTCTTGATATCCTCCAGATTGATACCGCCAAAGGTGGGGGCAATGGCCTTGCAGGCCGCGATCACGCTGGCGGCATCGTGGGCATCGATGCAGATGGGGAAGGCATCCACGCCGCCGAACTCCTTGAACAGCACGGCTTTGCCTCCATCACAGGCAGACCGGCCTCGGGGCCGATGTCACCCAGGCCCAGCACGGCGGTGCCGTTGGAGACAACGGCCACCATGTTGCCCTTGAAGGTGTACTTATAAACATCGTCGGGGTTTTCCTTGATCTTGCGGCAGGGCTCGGCAACGCCGGGGGTGTAGGCGGTAGACAGGTCGTCGCGGGTCCTGACCTCCACCTTGCTGGTAATGCCCACCTTGCCGTGGTGGGTCTCGTGCATTTCAAGGGCGGCTTTGTTGTAATCCATGGGGTGTTCCTCCGTTTGTATCGGGCGCTTCCCGCGGAAGGGAGCGGCCGGGGTTTCTCGTATCTCTTTTATTTTAACAGAACCGGGCGGGCATTTCCACCGGAAAAGCCGCTTTTTCGGCCGGTGCCCCGCAAAAGTCGGACAAACCCGGCGCTCTATTTGTGGAATTTCTGCAAAATTCTTTTCTTTTTCACTTTTGCCCTTTATAATAAGGTCTGTACTATGCGACCCGAATCTGAACCCGGCGGGATGCCGGTGTTCCAACAGGAGGAACTTTATTTTGAAAAAGATCATCACAAAGGCGGTCTGCCTGCTCTGCGCCGGTGCGCTGGTGCTGGGCGCAGCAGGCTGCGCCAAGTCCGCTGATTCTTCTTCTGCAGCTTCCAGCACAGCCGCCGCTGTTTACGGCAGCGCGGAAGATTACGATTACGAGAACTTCTCCTACAGCAGCGGTCTGGACGAGAACGGCTACTGGGAGGGCGTGAAAGCGCTTGACTATGTCACCCTGCCCGAGAACTTTGCAAGCCTTACCTTCAAGCGTTCTGAGATCGAGCCTACCGAGGAGGAGGTCCAGAGCGAGATCGACAGCCTGCTCAGCGACCACGCCACCGAAAAGCAGGTGACGGACCGTGCCGCAGCGGACGGTGATACCGTCAACATCGACTATGCCGGTTCCGTGGATGGCGTTGCGTTCAGCGGCGGCACTTACAGCGGCTACAGCCTGACCCTGGGCAGCGGTACTTTCGTCGATGGCTTTGAGGATCAGATCGTGGGCCACACCCCCGGCGAGACCTTTGATGTCACCGTGACCTTCCCGGAGGGATACAGCGATTCTACCGATTCCGAGGGCAACACCGTTGTCCTGAGCGGCAAAAGGCTGTGTTCTCCGTTACCCTGAACTACATCAGCGAGAAGGTCCTGCCCGAGCTGACCGACGCGTGGGTGGCCGAGAACTACGGCGAGAGCGATGATGTTCACACCGTGGAGGAGCTGAAGGCACTCTACCAGAAGATGCTCTACAACACCAACCTGCAGAACGCCATCATGGACGACCTGCTGGCAAACTCCACCTTCAAGGAGCTGCCCAAGGAGGTCACCGATTATCAGGTGAACCAGTGCCTGAACTACTACTACACCATGGCCAACTACTACGGCTACGATCTGGACAGCTTTGTGCAGACCGCCGCTGGCTATGAGAACGCCGATGACCTGCTGGAGGGGATGAGCGACAGCATCACCACCTACGCCAAGGAGGCCCTGCTCTATCAGGCAGTGGCCGAGACACTGGACATCGTGCCCACCCAGGAGCAGATCGATACCTATTCCTCCTACACCGGCACCTACGGTGAGAATTACTGCACCATGGTCGCCTGATGGATGCCGTCACCGATGCGCTGACGGAAAGCGCAGTGGTGAGCTGAGTCTCTTGCATCTACATATTAAGAAAAGTGTGTGCCGCTTCGGGTCTGCCGGGGCGGCATTTTTGTCTTGTTTGCAAACAATTTGTGAATTGTTGCCGTACCATCGAAAACCCTATTGACAAAGTGGGGTGTTTGGAGTATAGTTTTAGCAGTCGAACAGATAGAGTGCTAAAAATGAAATGGCAATCGATCCGAAAGACTGCTGAAATAACACTTCCGGTACGAATGGAGGTCGATTCTATGAATACCAATCAATATACGCAGAAAACACTGGAAGCTCTGCAGGCTGCCCAGCAGCTGGCGGTGGAGTACCAGCACAACGCTTTGGAGCCGGAACATCTGCTGCACGCCCTGGCTTCACAGGAGCAGGGCCTGATCCCGCAGCTTCTGCAGAAACTGAACGTGGACCCGGGCAGCTTTGCCGCTGCCGTGGCCGAAAAGCTGTCGGCCCTGCCCCGGGTGTCCGGCTCCGGCCGTGACCCGGACAAGGTCTATATCTCGCAGGCAACGGATAAAGTCCTGAGCGCCGCCGCCCGGGAAGCCAAGGCCATGAAGGACGAATACGTCAGTGTTGAGCATGTGTTCCTGGGCCTGCTGGATGAGCCGACCCAGAACACCACGGAGCTGTTCCGTGCCTTCAATATCAAGAAGGATGCGTTCCTGCAGCAGCTGACTGCCGTGCGCGGCAACCAGCGCGTGACCAACGACAACCCCGAGGATACCTACAACGCCCTGCAGAAATATGGCCAGGATCTGGTCGATCTGGCCCGGAAGCAGAAGCTGGACCCCGTGATCGGCCGTGATCAGGAGATCCGCAATGTGATCCGTATCCTGTCCCGTAAGACCAAGAACAACCCTTGCCTGATCGGTGAGCCCGGCGTTGGCAAGACCGCCATCGCCGAGGGCCTGGCCCAGCGGATCGTGCGCGGCGATGTGCCCGAGAACCTGAAGGACCGCACCGTGTTCAGCCTGGACATGGGCGCGCTGGTGGCCGGTGCAAAGTACCGCGGCGAGTTTGAGGAGCGCCTGAAGAGCGTTCTGAATGAGGTCAAGAAGAGCGAGGGCAAGATTATCCTCTTCATTGATGAGCTGCACACCATCGTGGGTGCGGGCAAGACCGACGGTGCCATGGACGCGGCAACCTGCTCAAGCCCATGCTGGCCCGGGGCGAGCTGCACTGCATCGGCGCAACCACGCTGGACGAATACCGCCAGTATATCGAAAAAGACCCCGCTCTGGAGCGCCGGTTCCAGCCGGTGCAGGTGGATGAGCCCACGGTGGAGGACACCATTTCCATCCTGCGCGGCCTGAAGGAGCGCTATGAGGTGTTCCACGGCGTGAAGATCAGCGATAATGCGCTGATCGCCGCCGCAACCCTCTCTGACCGCTATATCACCGACCGTTTCCTGCCGGATAAGGCCATCGACCTGGTGATGAAGCCTGCGCCATGATCAAGACTGAGATGGACAGTATGCCCAGCGAGATGGATGATCTGGCCCACCGCATCACCCAGCTGCAGATCGAGCAGGTCAGCCTGAAAAAGGAGACCGATGCCCTGAGCCAGAGCCGCCTGCATGAGCTGGAAAAGGAACTGGCCGAGCTGCAGGATAAGTTCCGCAGCATGAAGGCAAAGTGGGAAAACGAGAAGAACGCCATTGGCAAGGTACAGACCCTGCGTGAGCAGATCGAGCAGACCAATGCCGCCATTGAGAAAGCCCAGCGTGAGTATGACCTGAACAAGGCTGCTGAGCTGAAATACGGCAAGCTGCCTGAGCTGCAGAAACAGCTGGAAGCAGAGGAAAAGCTGGCCAACGAGAAGAAGGAGGACAGCCTCCTGCGTGACCGCGTGACCGATGAGGAGATCGCCCGGATCGTGGCCCGCTGGACCGGTATCCCGGTGGAGAAACTGGTGGAGGGCGAGCGCGAGAAGCTGCTGCACCTGGACGATGTGCTCCACAAGAGAGTTATCGGTCAGGACGAGGCCGTGACCAAGGTGAGCGAGGCCATCCTGCGCAGCCGCGCCGGGATCGCCAACCCCAACCGCCCCATCGGCAGCTTCCTCTTCCTCGGCCCACCGGTGTGGGCAAGACCGAGCTGGCAAAGGCGCTGGCACAGGCTCTGTTTGACGATGAGCGCAACATGGTGCGTATCGATATGACGGAGTATATGGAGAAGTTCAGCGTCAGCCGCCTGATCGGTGCGCCTCCGGGATACGTGGGTTATGAGGAGGGCGGCCAGCTGACCGAGGCTGTCCGCCGCAAACCCTACAGCGTGGTGCTGTTCGATGAGGTGGAAAAAGCCCACCCCGACGTGTTCAACATCCTGCTGCAGGTGCTGGACGATGGCCGCATCACCGACAGCCAGGGCCGTACCGTGGACTTCAAGAACACGGTCATCATCCTGACCTCGAATCTGGGCAGCGACATCATCCTGAATGATCTGGAGCAGCGCCGGGCCAATGGCTCCAACGAACTCAGCGACGAGGCAAAGCATCAGATCGACCTGCTGCTCAAGAGCAAGTTCCGCCCCGAGTTCCTGAACCGTCTGGACGAGATCGTCTACTACAAGAGCCTGACCAAGGACGAGATGCGCAAGATCGTGGATCTGCAGCTGGCAGACCTGCGCAGCCGCATGGACGAGGGCAAGCACCTGAATCTGGACGTGACCACCGCCGCCAAGGACTACATCATCGATTCTGCCTACGACAGCGTCTATGGTGCCCGCCCCATCAAACGGTTCATCCAGAGCCGGGTGGAGACTCTGATCGCCAAGGCAATCATTCAGGGCCGCTATGCCGAGGGCAGCACCCTGACTGTGGATTACGACGGAAATGCCCTTGTGCTGAAATGATTTTCCACAGTTTTGCCAGTTTTTTACCTCTGTGCCGGCTGTAATGCTTGCATGGGGGTGCGGAATATGATATTATAACAAGTAACATTGATGTGCTTTTCATCGCGGAACAGCCACGGTGGAAAGCACATTTTTGTATCCCTAGGAAAGAACTCCTTCCGTCATCGCTGCGCGATGCCACCTCCCTCGGTGAGGGAGGCTGACCGTGCGGCAAGGCTCCCTCTTTGAGGGAGCTGGCTGCGAAGCAGACTGAGGGAGTCCGTTCTTTAATAAAAACAGAAAGTTGAGTGTGATTTTCCTTTATTATGGACGATGGCAGTATGACGCTCTGGGTGGCGTTGGTGATCCTGGTGGGATTCTCCGCCTTTTTCTCCGCTTCCGAGACCGCATTTTCCTCCCTGAATCAGATCCGCCTGAAAAGCCGCGCCGAGGACGGCGATTCCTCTGCCGCCCGGGTGCTGAACATGGCGGAGCAGTATGACAAGCTGCTTTCCACCATCCTCATCGGCAACAATATCGTGAACATCGCCGCCGCTTCCATCGGCACCATCCTGTTTACCCGGATGCTGGGTGCCGAGCGGGGGCGCAACGGTGTCCACCATTGTGCTGACGATCATCGTGCTGATCTTTGGCGAAGTGACTCCCAAGAGCCTGGCCAAGGAGATGCCGGAAAAGGTGGCCACGGCAGTCTCGCCCTTCCTTGTGCTCCTGATGGCCTGATGACCCCGCTGACCTGGCTGTTCACCCAGTGGAAGAAGCTGCTGGGCCGCTTTGTCCACAGCGGCGAGGCCGATACCATCACAGAGGGTGAGCTGATGACCATGGTCAGCGAGGCTGAAAATGACGGCGAACTGACCGACCGGGAAAGCGAGCTCATCCGCAGCGCCATCGAGTTCGATGACGTGGAGGTGGAGGAGATCCTGACCCCCCGTGTGGATGTGGTGGCTGTGGAGGATGATATCCCGCTGGAGGAGCTGGCCCAGACCTTTGCGGAGTCCGGTTACTCCCGTCTGCCTGTCTACCACGGCACCATTGATAACATCATTGGTGTGGTACATGAAAAGGATTTCTATATCGCCCGCCTGAAAAAGGCGACCAAGATCGATGATCTGGTGGTGCCCACCTGTATACCACGGGCTCCACGCAGATCTCCCAGCTGCTGCGCACTCCGGGAGCAGCACCACCACCTGGCCGTTGTTGTGGACGAATACGGCGGCACCGAGGGTATCATCACGCTGGAGGATATTCTGGAAGAGCTGGTGGGTGAAATCTGGGATGAGCACGACGAGGTCACTGAGGACTTCCGCAAGCAGTCGGACGGCAGCTGGCTGGTGTCCGGCTCTGCCAGCGTCGATGATCTGTATGAGGAACTGGACCTGCCGGAGGAAGAGGACATCGATTCCAATACCGTCAACGGTCTGGTGCAGGAAAAGACCTGCCATCTGCCCAAGGTAGGCGACCGCTTTACCCTGGGCGAGTACGATGGTGTTGTTACCCGCACCGCCAAGCGCCGCGTGACGGAGGTGCGCCTGACCCCCGCCGCCCCGGCTGAGGATGCCGAGAAGGACGACGAAAAGGATAAGCGCTTCTCCCGCCTTGCGCAGCGCGGGGAGAGCCGCTGACAGGAAGCATAAGATAGAAACAGTGAAACGCCGCCGGGTGGAGCTTTTGGCTCTGCCCGGCGGCGTTTTCTTGATTCAAGTCCTTGCCCGCGGCCCTGCACTGTGCTAAACTGAATAAAATACAGAACGCAGGAGGACAAGGAACTTGAAACGGATGTCGAAGTTTGCGCGCCGGTGTGCGGCGCTGATGCTGGCGGTGGTGCTGCTCTGCATGGCAGTGCCTGCCGCCTTTGCAGCGGAAGGGGACACCCTGCCGCCGGTGCCACCACCATGGGCGGTGCCAACACTACTCTGATCCCGGACGAGGAGGAAAACTGCCTGAGCTGGCTCTTCGGCTCCGGCGATACCATCACCATGCCCTACCTGAACGTCAAGGGACAGGGCCTGCGCCGGAACGTGACCCTGGATCTTGAGGACTGTCTGGTGGGCATCACCTACACCGAGCTGGGCTCCATCGGCAGCTATGTCAGTGACGCGGCGGCACAGCAGGCGTGGAAAGCGCAGGCGGTGGCCATCCACTCCTATCTGGAATACCACAAGAAATACGGCTCTTCGGCCAACGCGCTGGTGTACACCCCCGTGGATCAGATCCCTTCCTCTGCCCGCAGTGCCATCCGCAGGGCAGTCTCTGAGGTCAAGGACGAGGTGCTGACCTGCAACGGCAACGTCATCGATGCAGTGTGGTCGGCCAGCGCGGGGTACAACACCCAGACTGGCGTGTACGGCACCTGCTCCGGTCTGGATGCCTGGGGCACCGATGTGCCTATCTGCAGAGCGTGGAAAGCCCCTACGAGGAGCAGTATCACAACCTGATGCGCCGGGTCATCGGCAAGGATTACCGCTACACTGAGTACAACGACAGCAGGACCGGCCAGCCCTACGAGAGCGCCGACACCACCCATAAGGATCTGGGCGGCTTTGTCCAGTACAATACCTTTGTCTCCAACGGAAAGAGCTACCGCTACATCGGCCAGTTCGTTTCCTCCCGCTACTGCTTTGATTTCAGCGCGGACGAGAACGGTACCCCCTGCATGAACTACTATGGCTTCGGCCACGGTGTGGGCATGAGCCAGTGCGGCATGGTAGGCTATGCGCAGGAGCAGGGCATGGGCTACCGGGACATCCTGCGCCACTACTATACCGGCGTGTCCTTTGGCACGGTGGGCAGCGGCAGCTCGAACGGCGGCCTGTTCGGCTGGCTGTGGAGCCTGCTGGGACTGTAATAAAATTTGCACCGGAAAGCGCAGGAAATGCGGAAAAGCGCTTCTCAAACGGGACGAAATCTGGTATACTATTGTAGTTTGTAAAAATGCGTCTGGGCGGTGGAATGGCCCAGTGAAGTGGAGAAGTCGGAATGCAGTTGGAGAAAGCAAAGGAAACAAAGCAGGACATGGAGCGCTGCCGCCTGTTGGCACAGCGCATTGCGGAGGAGCTGGCCCCGGCAACAGCTGCGGTGCTGAACGCCGAGACCCCGGCACTGGAAAAGGCCCTGCACCGGGCGGGCGTGGATGCCAACCCCTTTACAGTGGCTGCCCGGCAGGCAGACCTGCTGGTGGTGGAGGACCCCGCCTGGGTGGAGATGCCTGCGCAGCTGCCCGGACAGGTGCTGCTGGTGTTTACCGGCAGCAACGTGGCTGAGGCTGGGCCGAGGAACTGGCCCGCCGGGGCTACTACCGGGATTTCCGCTGGCGCAGCCGGGGCCGTGCCCAGCAGTCGGCTCTGTACTGCACGGTCCAGCCTGCCACCGCCGAGATGATCGCGGGCTATGAGAAGGAGTTGGATCTCCTGCGTGACCGGATGGTGCGTGCCGAGCGCACCTGCAACGAGGAAGCCGCCCTCATTGAGCGGCTCCGCAGCGATCTTTCCCTGAGCCGCAGCCATGCCAAGAACCTGGAAAAGACCCTGAACGAGGTGACCAGCTCTACCTTCTGGAAGCTGACCTGGCCCATGCGGTATGTTGTCAGCAAGAGCCGCCAGATCTGGCACACCTTCCCGCTTTTCGTCCTGCTGGGTGAGCTGCGCCGGGACGGCATTTCGGGAGTGCGGGAGCACGCCCGCGCCAAGCGGGAGTATGCCGCCCTCTTCCCGGGAAACCTCCTGCGGGCCGACCGCTTTGCCCCGGTGGAGCTGCTGGTCAGGCAGGCAAACGATCAGCCTGCCGGGCCCAAGATCAGCATCGTGGTGCCCCTGTACAACACCCCGCTGGATTTCCTGGACGAGATGCTGGATTCCGTGGTGAACCAGACCTACAAGAACTGGGAGCTCTGCTGCGTGGATGCCGGAAAGGATGAGGCCGTAGGCCAGCATGTGCAGGCCCGTGCGAAGGCCGATGCACGCATCCGGTATCAGAAGCTGGAAAAGAATGAGCTGATTCCCGGCAACACCAACAAGGGCTTTGAGATGGCCACCGGTGAGTATATCGCCCTGCTGGACCACGATGACCTGCTGCATCCCTGCGCCCTGTGGTACGCGGCCAGGGCCATTGCCGAGCAGAAGGCCGACTTTGTCTACACCGACGAGGCGACCTTTGAGGGGAAGCCGGAGCATGTGGTACTTTACCACTTCAAGCCCGACTTCATGCTGGACAACCTCCGCTCCAACAACTACATCTGCCACCTGACCGTGTTCAGCCGCGCCCTGATGGAGCGGGCCGGCGGCGGCGAGCGGATGGAGTACAACGGCAGCCAGGATTACGAGCTGTTCCTCCGCCTGACGGAGCAGGCTGAGAAGATCGTTCACATCCCCCATGCCTGTATTACTGGCGCTCCAGCCCCGGCAGCACGGCGCAGATATCTCCGCCAAGACCTACTGCATCGACGCAGGCATTGCGGCCCTCAAGGCCCACTATGCCCGCTGCGGGATCGCTGTGGACGATGTTACCCTCATCCCCGGCACCCCGGGCTATTACAAGACCGATTACACTATTGAGCACCCGGGCCGGGTGAGCATCCTCATCCCTACCTGCGACCACATCCGGGATCTGGAACTCTGCGTGGATTCCATCTATGCCCGCACCACCTACCCGGATTTTGAGCTCATCCTCATTGAGAACAACAGCAAGCAGCCCGAGACCTTCCGCGCCTACGAGCGGATGCAGAAGGAACACCCGGACAACCTCAAGGTCGTGACCTGGGAGGGCAAGGGCTTCAATTACAGCGCCCTGAACAACTTTGGCGAGCAGTATGCCACCGGCGAATACCTGCTGCTGCTCAACAACGATACCGAGGTCATCACCCCCAACTGGCTGGAGGAAATGGTCATGTACGCCCAGCAGAAGCGGGTGGGCTGTGTGGGTGCAAAGCTGCTCTACCCCGATGACACCATCCAGCACGCCGGCATCGGCTTTGGCATCGGCGGTGTGGCGGGCCACCTGCACAAGTATTTCCCGGCAGCGTCCGATGGCTACATGGGGCGGCTGAACTATGTGCAGGATGTTTACGGTGATACCGCCGCCTGCCTGCTCATCCGCAGGGAGATCTATGATGAGATGAACGGTCTGGACGAGAGCTATGCCGTGGCCTTCAACGATGTGGATTTCTGTGTCCGTGTGCGGGAGGCGGGCTACACCAACGTGTTTACCCCCTTTGCCCAGCTCTACCACTACGAGAGCAAGAGCCGCGGCACCGAGGACAACCCCGAAAAGCAGAAGCGCTTCCAGGGCGAGGTGCTCCGCTTCCAGGCCCGCTGGGGAGACCTGCTGGCCGCGGGGGATCCCTGCACCAACCCCAACTTTGATATCCAGCGTGAGGACTTCACGCTGAAGATCCTGCCTTTGGAGTGAATTGATGAAACTATCAGCCTGTATCGTTGTTTACAACGGCTATGACGAGGCGCTGAAGGCGGCACAGACGGTGCTGCACTGCACGCGCCGCTACCCGGTGACCCTGTATCTGGTGGACAATGCCAGCCCGGACGGCAGCGGAAAAAAGCTGGAGCAGGCCGTGGCGGACGGCCTGCTGGCAGCAGGCCCGGGCCAGCAGGTGGTGGTGCACTGCCGCACCGAGAACGGCGGCTTTGGCACCGGCCACAATATGATCCTGCCTGAGCTGGACAGCGATTTCCACTTTATCCTCAACCCGGATATCCAGCTGACCGCTGATACCCTGAGTGATCTGGCCGACTGGATGGCTGCCCACCCGGATGCCGTGATGGCCCGGCCCTCGCTGGTGTTCCCGGACCGGCAAGCCCCAGCGGCTGCCCCTGCGCCGGTGCGCCCTGCGGCCCATGCTCTACCGCCAGCTGCCCCGGCTCAGCTTCTGGAAAGGCCAGAACGACCACTACCTGATGCTGGATGAGGACCTGACCAGGCCCATCGAGATCGAGTTCTGCACCGGCAGCTTTTCCGGTGTGCGCACCAGCACCTTCAAGGCGGTGGGCGGCTTTGACGAGAGCTACTTCATGTATGTGGAGGATGCGGACCTTACCCAGAAGATGCGCACCCGGGGCAAGGTGTATCTGGTGCCCCAGTATACCGCCATCCACGCCTGGCACCGCGCTGCCCACCGGGACCTCAAGCCCGCCCTCTGGCAGACGGGAAACCTGCTGAAGTATTTCCATAAGTGGGGCTTCAAGTGGTAAGAAACGCTCCACCATCGCGATGTGCTGCCGCCGCAGGCGGCTGAACGGTTCTGTTTGACGGCCTGTTCCGGAAAAAATTCTGGAACAGGCCGTTTTTTCTTGCTTTTTTTTCGATTTGAGAGTAGAATAAGGTGTAAAACTATCTGATGCCGCCCCGCGCGGCCAGAACTTTTACCCTGTAACTTTGTTGACAGCGGACGCAGCTCCGCTTTGAATATTACGAGGTGAGCGTTTCATCCCGTATAGCTGCACAACTTTTTCAATACAAATAAAGGAGTGCACAAATTATGAAAGGCATTATTCTGGCCGGCGGTGCCGGCACCCGGCTTTATCCGTTGACGATGGTCACCAGCAAGCAGCTGCTGCCTGTCTACGATAAGCCCATGATCTACTATCCTCTGTCCACCCTCATGCTGGCGGGCATCCAGGATATCCTGATCATCTCCACCCCCACTGATACGCCGCGCTTTGAGGCGCTGCTGGGCGATGGCAGCCAGTATGGCATCCATCTGCAATATAAGGTCCAGCCCTCTCCCGATGGTCTGGCACAGGCCTTTATTCTGGGCGAAGAGTTCATCGGCGACGACTGCTGCGCCATGATCCTGGGCGACAACATTTTCTACGGCAACGGCTTCTCCAAGATCCTCAAGACTGCCGCCGCCAATGCAGAGACCAAGGGCCGCTGCACTGTGTTCGGCTACTATGTGCAGGACCCCGAGCGTTTCGGCATCGTGGAATTTGACCAGAACGGCAAGGTGCTGAGCGTGGAAGAAAAGCCCGAGCACCCGAAGAGCAATTACGCCATCACCGGCCTGTACTTCTACAATAAGGAAGTAGTTCAGATGGCAAAGCAGGTCAAGCCCTCTGCCCGCGGTGAGCTGGAGATCACGACCCTGAACGATATGTACCTGAAGAAGGACGAGCTGGATGTCCAGCTGCTGGGCCGCGGCTTTGCATGGCTGGATACCGGCACGATGGAGAGCCTGGTGGATGCCGCCGACTTTGTCCGCATGGTCGAGAAGCGTCAGGGCATCAAGATCAGCGCCCCCGAAGAGATCGCCTTCAAGTATGGCTGGATCGACCGCGAGACCCTGCTGGAGAGCGCTTCCCGTTATGGTAAGAGCCCCTACGGCCAGCACCTCAAGAACGTGGCCGATGGAAAACTGAGATATTGATGCAGGAGGGGAATCACCCATGAAAATCATCGTCACCGGCTGCAAGGGCCAGCTTGGCACCGAGATCATCAAGCAGCTGCGGGAGGGCCGCAGCGAGATCGGCCCCATCCCCGAAAAGCTGATGAATGCCACCGTGATCCCGGTGGACCTGCCGGAGCTGGACATCTCCAACTATAAGATGGTGGATGACTTCATCCGCCGCCAGCGCCCGGATGTCATCATCAACTGCGCCGCCTACACCAACGTGGACGGCTGCGAGGTGAACCACGACGCAGCCTTCAAGGCAAATGCTCTGGGCCCCCGCAATCTGGCACAGGCCGCCGAAAAGACCGGTGCCCGCCTGGTGCATGTCTCCACGGACTATGTGTTCTCCGGCCGTGAGAACGGCGGCATTGCACAGGACGAGGCCACCATTCCCGGCCCCATCAGCGCCTACGGCTCCACCAAGCTCATGGGCGAAAAGTATGTGGAGCAGTTCTGCCACCGCCACTTCATCGTCCGCACGGCATGGCTGTACAGCTACTACGGCAAGAACTTCGTCAAGACCATCGTCAACGCCGGCCGGAAATTCGGCAAGCTGGAAGTGGTCAACGACCAGTGCGGCAACCCCACCAACGCGGTTGACCTGGCCCATGAGCTGCTGCAGCTCTGCGTGACCCATGAGTACGGCCTGTATCACTGCACCGGTGAGGGCATCTGCTCCTGGTACGATTTTGCTTCCGAGATCATCCGCCTGTCTGGTGTGGATGCCTCTGTGGCTCCCTGCACCAGCGAGGAGTACAAGGCAAAGCATCCCGAAAGCGCCGACCGCCCCAAGTGGAGCGCACTGGACAACCGGATGCTCCGCTGCACCGTGGGCAACGATGTGCGGGACTGGAAAGAGGCCCTGGCCTGCTTCTTCGCCCACTGGGACGGCGAGAATGGGATGAAAACGAATTAAACCTCTCAGTCAATGCTTCGCATTGCCAGCTCCCCTAGTAGGGGACCCTTGGCATAGCGAGAAACAGCTGCGCAAAACCTGAGAATGATAGAAATAAAGAAGATAATACTTTATGAAAAAATATCTGATCACCGGCTGCGCCGGTTTTATCGGCTCCAACTTTGTCCACTATATGCTCAAGAAGTACCCCGAGATCCTGCTGGTCAACCTGGATAAGCTGACCTATGCCGGCAATCTGGAGAACCTGAAGGATGTGGAGGGCGACCCCCGCCATGTGTTCGTGCAGGGCGACATCTGCGACAAGGAGCTGGTGGAGAGCCTGTTTGCAAAGTACGATTTCGATTATGTCATCAACTTTGCCGCTGAGAGCCATGTGGACCGCTCCATCAAGAACCCTGAGATCTTTGTCCAGAGCAACGTCATGGGCACCGTGAACCTGCTGCAGCGTGCAAAGGAAGCCTGGTACGATGCTGATGCCAAGACCTGGAAGGAAGGCAAGAAGTACCTGCAGGTCTCCACCGATGAGGTCTACGGCGCTCTGGGTGCCGAGGGCTTCTTCATGGAGACCACCCCGCTGTGCCCCCACAGCCCCTACTCCTCCTCCAAGGCCAGCGCCGATATGTTCGTTATGGCATTCCACGATACCTACGGTATGCCCATCAACATTACCCGCTGCTCCAACAACTACGGTCCCTATCAGTTCCCCGAGAAGCTGATCCCCTGATGATCAACAATGTCAAGCACCACAAGCAGCTGCCTGTCTACGGTGACGGTATGCAGATCCGTGACTGGCTGTACGTTGAGGATCACTGCAAGGCCATCGATATGGTCTGCAACGGCGGCAAGATCGGCGAGGTCTACAATGTAGGCGGCCACAACGAGCGCCCCAACATCTTCATCGTCAAGACCATCATCGCGCAGCTGCACGACCGCCTGAAGGATGACGGCATCAGCGAGGATCTGATCAAGCATGTTGCTGACCGTCTGGGCCACGACCGCCGCTACGGCATCGACCCCACCAAGATCAAGAACGATCTGGGCTGGTACCCCGAGACCCCGTTCGAGAAGGGCATCGTCCTGACCATCGACTGGTATCTCGACCACGAGGAGTGGATGGAGCACATCACCAGCGGCAACTACCAGAAATACTACGAGGAAATGTACAAGAATAAGTAAGTTCTTGTTCGGTATATTGAAAAAGAAGGAACGTCCATCCGCAGACTGTTCGTAAAACAGTATTCAACAAATGACACGGCAACCGGATGTCAGGATTGGTTACGGTTCACTCCGCTAGGTCTAAAAAGCAAAAAGTCCCATGCCCGCACCGCCAAAGTGCTGGGCATGGGACTTTTTGCGTCTGGGAACGTTACACCTCTATCGAGGTGTAACATACTAGACTTTGTACCAAAGTCGTGTGCCAAAGGAGATTGTGCTCCTTTGGAATTTCCGTCATCATAGAGGAAAGAAACAATCTATTAACTTTCCCATGCAGCAACAATGCTTCTTTCTGGGTTTTGAGGATCAATAGTCACCTTTATAGGTGTTCCCTTGCTCACGAGAGGATTGAACCAAAACCAATGGGACTGTCCATAATAAGTGTCTTTTCCAATCTTATATTGGTACCGGATCACCCAAGGATAAATTACATCTTCATCAGCAAGGTGATAGGTACTCATGTGGAATTTTATGTGAACCCTTTTTACTGCAGTAACTTTTCCGGAAACAATCTTTCCGTTTTTCAGCAGGTCTGCTTTGCGGATGTCTGTAATCCATGCTGCCCCGATAATTGCGATAGCAATAAGCCACGCCGCTATGAGTGCCCCGATTCCAACTTGCTTATAGGCGATAGAAATCAGAAAAGCAACAAAAATCCCAACAGCACCAAGAATATGGAGCAAATCTTTAGAAAAGAACTTATGGATTTTTTTCATGGAGAGACACTTCCTTCCACGAGGTTTTGTTACACTTGGAATACGGATAAACCGGGAAGAAGATTGCGGTCATGCCGGAAAGATTTCTCAGCCCAAGCTGATTCCCATGCGTTTTGCAACGGTGAGGAGCTCGCAGCCCTCGGGGATATTGCGGGTCTTACCGGCGATATCCTCCAGACGGTTGGAGATGACGTGATTGTTCACGAGAGCCACCGTAACGCCGTACTGCTCGATCTCCACCAGCTTGGCGGCGTAGCTGCCGAACTGGGTGGCCAGCACGCGGTCGTAGGCGCTGGGGCTGCCGCCGCGCTGCATGTGGCCCGGGATGCAGACGCGGGTCTCCATGCCGGTCTTTTTTCTGGACGGCGGCGGCAATGCGGTTGGTGGCGGTGGTGTAACCGGCCTCGGCGCGCTTGGCGGTCCACTCCTTGCGTTTCAGCTTGGCCTCGTCTACATTCATGGCACCCTCGGCCACGGCGATGATGGAGAAGTTGGAGCCGCGCTTTGCCCGGCGCTCCACGGCCTCGCAGACGCGGTCGATGTCGTAGGGCTGCTCGGGCAGCAGGATGATATCTGCGCCGCCTGCAATGCCGGAGTAGAGGGTCAGCCAACCGGCCTTGTTGCCCATGATCTCGATGCACATCACGCGGCTGTGGCTGCGGCGGTGGTGTGGATGCGGTCGATGACTCGGTGGCAATGTCCACAGCGGTGTGGAAGCCAAAAGTCACATCGGTGCCGTAGATATCGTTGTCGATGGTCTTGGGCAGACCGATGATGTTCAGGCCTTCCTGCGAGAGCAGGTTGGCGGTTTTATGGGTGCCATTGCCGCCCAAGCAGAGCAGGCAGTCCAGCTTTGCGTCCTTGTAGGTCTTTTTCATGGCCGCGACCTTATCGATCTTGTCATCCTCGACCACGCGCATCAGTTTGAAGGGGGTGCGCTTGGTGCCCAGAATGGTGCCGCCCAGTGTCAGGATGCCGCGGAAGTCGTCCTCGCACATCTCCCTGTACTCGCCGTTGATCAGGCCGTGGTAGCCGTTCAGGATGCCCACGATCTCCACATTATCACCCATCCGGGCATACAGTGCCTTTGCTACGCCGCGAATGGTTGCGTTCAGGCCCGGGCAGTCGCCGCCGGAGGTCAGGATGCCAACACGTTTTTCATCTCACAAATCCCTCGTTTCCTCTTGATCTTTCCCGCCGCAGAGCAGGGGATGTCTGGTACTATAAGAGTATTCCCAAAGGGGAAATGTGTCAAGAAAAAATTTTGTAAAAAGAAAAAAGAGACACACCGAAGTATGTCTCTTTTTCGATCGGAGCAGCGGGATTTGAACCCACGGCCTCCTCGTCCCGAACGAGGCGCGCTACCAACTGCGCTATGCCCCGAAAATACCGCAGCCGGAAGGCGACTGCGGTTTTCTGGTTGGGGATGAGAGAATCGAACTCCCACAAGTAGAGTCAGAGTCTACCGCACTACCACTATGCAAATCCCCATCATTCTGTTGTCGTCAGCTTTGAACCTCGCCGCTGACAAGGAATATTATACTATACAGCCCGGGTCTTGTCAACACTTTTTTGAGATTTTTGCCTGAGCAGAAAATGCCAAAAACTTCTCTTTCCGGCAAAGTATGTTAGAATAGAGCCACTAAGATTCAGGAGGATATTTTTATGCTGAAACGTCTGCGCGCAAAGCATCCCGTCGGCTTCTGCGTTTTATCCGAGGTGCTGTTTCTGGGCAGCCTGCTGCTGGCATCCTATCTCATTGTGTTTGCACTGGTGCTCTTTGGAGTGGACCTGGAACGGGTGGATTCCTACTTCCTCAGCGCCGTGCAGGAGGCGGTGGGCATGGTGGTGGCGTTGGTCATTCTGGGCCGCACCGGTAAGATGTACCTGCTCCGCCGCCGGGGCAGCGGCTTTTCAATGGGCTGGCTGGTGGGAATGTATCCGCTGGTGCTCATCGGTTACAGCTGTATACCAAGCTGATGTTCGGGATGCCCGAGGATGGCCAGCTGCAGCCTGCGTTCAGCATCTTCAGCTTCTTTTTGAGCATGGCACTGGTGGGCGTGGCGGAGGAGTTCATCTTCCGCGGGGTCATTGCCCAGAGCCTGCTGGAGCGCTTTGGCACCGGCAGGGCGGGGGTCTGGAAAGCCTGCCTGCTGTCGGGCCTGCTGTTTGGCGCGGCCCACCTGACCAATCTGCTGTCCAGCGCTCCCTTCGGTGTGCTGATGCAGTGTGTCTTTGCGGCATCGCTGGGCACGCTGTTCGCGGCGATCTATTTCCGCACCGGCAACCTGTGGGTCACGGTATTCCTGCACGGGGCCATGGACATTGCCTCTATGCTGGTGGGCGGCCTGTACGGCACGGAGGACGTGGCCGAGAGCATTTCGGGCTATGATGCCAGCATGATGCTCTCGCTTTTGATCTATCTGATCCCGACTTTCTTCCTGCTGCGCAAAAAGAAGATCGGCGAGGTGGCGCTCTACTTTGGCCGGGACTGCGCCCCGACAGCTGCTCCGGCCCCGGAGGAAAACGGGGAACGGCTCCGGTAAGGCCTCTTGCCTTTTGAAACAAAAAGGATTACAATCAGTCAAGGCAAACCGAGAGACAAATACTTCGATTCGGAGGAGAAGATATTATGGCATGTACAACGCTTCTGGTTGGTAAAAACGCATCCTATGACGGCTCCACCATGATCGCCCGCAACGACGATTCCGGTTCCGGCCATTTCACGGCAAAGAAATTCGTGGTGGTCCAGCCTGAGGAGCATCCGGCAATCTACCGCTCGGTGCTGTCCCATGTGGAGATCCCGCTGCCCGGTGACCTCATGCGGATGACCGCCATGCCCAACGCCGTGGAGGGCAAGGGGATCTGGGCCGCAGCCGGTGTCAATGCCGCCAATGTCGCATGACCGCCACCGAGACCATCACCTCCAACCCCCGCGTGCTGGGCGCTGACCCGCTGGTGGTGTACCAGCTGCCAGGGGGGAGCAGCCCGAGGTGCCCGGCGGCATCGGCGAGGAGGACATCGTCTATCTGGTGCTGCCCTACATCCACACCGCCCGCGAGGGCGTGGAGCGGCTGGGCAAGCTGCTGGAGACTTACGGTACTTACGAGATGAACGGCATTGCATTCCAGGACGTAAACGAGATCTGGTGGCTGGAGACCATCGGCGGCCACCACTGGATGGCACGCCGTGTGCCCGATGACAGTTATGTGGTGATGCCGAACCAGCTGGGCATTGATGCCTTTGATCTGGACGATGCCTTTGGCGCGCAGGAAAACCACCTTTGCTCGGCTGACCTGAGGGAGTTCATTGCAAAGTATCACCTGGACCTAGCACAGGACGGGGTGTTCGACCCTCGTGCCGCCTTTGGCAGCCACACCGATTCCGACCACGTTTACAACACGCCCCGCGCCTGGTACATGCTGCGCACCCTGAACCCCACCACCTGGGTCTGGGATGGCCCCGATGCCGACTATACCCCGGCTTCCGACGACCTGCCTGGTGCATGGTGCCGGAGAAGAAGATCACCCCCGAGGACGTGAAATATGTGCTGTCCAGCCATTATCAGGGCACACCGTACGATCCGTATGCAAGCTACGGTGCCAGAGAGAACCGGGGCGTTTACCGCTCCATCGGCATCAACCGCAACGACTTTGTGGCGCTGATCCAGCTGCGGCCTGATCTGCCCGCCGACCTGCAGGCAGTGGAGTGGGTGGCCTACGCCTCCAATGCCCTGAACGCATGGTGCCCTTCTACGCCAACGTGGAGACGACCCCGGCCTATCTGGCCGGCACCACCGGTGAGGTGTCCACCGACAGCTTCTACTGGGTCAGCCGGATGATCGCTGCGATGGCGGATGCTTCCTATGGCAAGTCGGTGTTCCATGTCGAGCGCTATGAGCTGGGGGTGCTCTCCGCCTGCCGTGCCCTGCTGAATCAGTATGACGCAAAGCAGCTGGCCGAGACCGACCCCGCCCGCCGCGCCGCCCTGCGCCAGGAGCCAACGAGGCCCTGGCCGCTGAGGTCAAGGCCCGCGCCGCCGACACGCTGGATAAGGTGCTGTTTGAGCTGAGCAGCAATATGAAGAACGCATATTCTCGTTCGGATATGTGATATTTGAACGATATAATCCATCTGGTAGAAATAAGAATGCCCTGTACCATGCAAAACGGTACAGGGCATTGTTGTTTTGAAAGATAATTTAAGCGGCCAGAGCGGTCTTGATGGCGTTCATCACGGCATCGCTGTTCTCACAGCACACCATGATCACCTCGCCGGTGGGGACAGTGGCCACCTTGGCGGAGGCGGCGATCTGGTACTGATCCTCGAGGTAGTGCTCCATCGTCTGCTGCTGGTTCTGGATATAGGCATCCATTGCGTCCACGACCTCCTGCGTCTTGCCCTCAGCAGGCTTGACGATGGCAACGCCGTAGCTCTGCACCATCATGGCAGAGAGGGAGGCAGCAAGATCGGTGTAGCTGCCCTCGGCAGGTCCAGCAGGGGGAGCAGCATGTTCTGGATCTCATCGTTCAGGTCCTCCGCCGGATAGCTGGCGCTGTAACCATACTGGGCGGTGAACTTGCCGTCCTCTGCCGGGGAGAAGATCATATAATAATCATTGTCCTCGGCTTCCCGGGCATCGTGGATGATCTGGGTGTAGTCTTTTGGGGTGATATCTTTTTTGCTGCCGCAGCCGGTGAACACCAGCAGGGCACAGCCAAGAGCCAGCAGAGCGGCGAGAATGCGTTTTTTCATGGTCGTAGTTCCTTTCGTCTGACAAAGGCAGGGTGATCGTGATCAGTCTGCCCGCCTTTGGGGGCGTTTATGCAGCCGCTGAACGGCGGCCTTGTATCAGGAATACGGCCCGGAAGGCCGGAAGATTGCACGGCAGTTGTAACAGTTCTGTGAACGGCTTACAGCTGCAGCGCTTCCAGATCACCATGGTTGACCGGAGTAGAAAGGATGATCTGGGTGCTGGTGGTGCCCAGCTTCTGGAACTGCAGGATCAGGTGCTCCAGCTGGGGCATGCTGCCGCAGCTGACCTTGATGAGGAAGGTGTAGGCACCGGTGACGTGGTAGCACTGCAGCACCTCCTTGCTGTTCTGCATCAGCTCCACCAGCTCGTCCCGATGGCTGGGTGTGACGGACAGGCTGATGAGCGCGTCCACATAGACACGGTCTGCCGGGCGGTTCAGCACCACGGTGTAGCCGCTGATGATGCCGTCGGTCTCCAGCTTGTGGATGCGGCTGGAAACAGCCGGGCTGGTCAGTGCCACCTGCTCGGCGATCTCCTTGACGGGCATCCGGGCATTTTTTGCGAGAAGGGAGAGGATCTTGCGGTCTAAATCGTCCATGAGAAAGGTCTCCTTTTATGTTTTTGTTGAATTGTACAAAAATTTTTGAAAGTAAGTTTTACTGTTGTTGCAATCGCATAAACTGCGGAAAAACTCGCTTTTGTGTTTTCTGTGTTAATTATATAAAGTTTTGATCGAAATGTAAAGTGCTAAATTAAAGCAAATGTCGAAAATTTTGTTTGACAAGAAAAGAAAAAAGCGTATAATACATATCGCGAGGCACGGTAAGCGCCAAAGACTGCGCAAAACACGTTGTTTCTCAAGTGCCTGCATTTGAATTGCGATTCCCAACTTTATATACTTTCCCACCCCTCTATACACAAAAACCCGCTGCCAGGCGGGTTTTTGTGTTTGTTGGGGATTTTTTTATTTGTTCGAGACGATAGGACGGCGGGGAGTTTCCCAAAGCAAGTGTCCGGAGGGTGGGACCGACTGCCGTCAGGCAGTTGGGCGGGGGATGGAATGCCCCGTATCACTTGCGTGGGAAAGCTCCCCAACGGCCGATTCCCTTTATTAAACCAAGAATCCTTCAAAACAGTGCAGGTCCTCGGTTTTGACGATGCCTTCCAGATAAAGCCCGTCCTCCCGGTATTCCTCCAACTGCACGCTGCCCCGCTCCCGCATGGGGGCGGCCAGGCCCAGCTTATCATAAGGCAGCAGCACCCGGATGGTGTGCACCCGGTCACTGAGCAGCTCGTCCAGCTTTTTCAGCAGGGCATCCAGACCGTAGCCGGTCTTGGCACTGGTCAACAGGATATCCGGGTCAAAGTTCAGGGCATTGGGCTTGTCACACTTGTTGTAAACGGTCAGGCGGGGGATGTCGGCACAGTCCAGCCCGTCCAGCACCTCATCGGTAACGGCCAGCTGCTCTTCCCGCTGATCGTCGCCCGCGTCCGCCACCCGCACGATGACATCAGACCATGCGGCTTCCTCCAGCGTGGATTTGAATGCCTCCACCAGATTGTGGGGCAGGCGGGAGACAAAGCCGACCGTGTCCACCAGCAGAACGGCCATGCCGCTGGGCAGAACCAGCTTCCGGCTGGTGGGGTCCAGGGTGGCAAACAGCATGTCGGCCTCGGCTACGCTGGGGCCGCACAGGGCATTCATCAGGCTGGATTTGCCCACGTTGGTGTAGCCCACAAGGCTGACCACCGGCATCCCGGTCTTGGCCCGGGCCTTGCGGCTCTCGCCCCGGCGCTTTTCCATCTCGGCCAGCTTTTCGGCCAGTGCGTCGATGCGGGCGTGGACATGGCGGCGGTCCAGCTCCAGCTTGGT
>ENA-OQJH01000146-OQJH01000146.1-human-gut-metagenome-genome-assembly--contig:-NODE-146-length-41642-cov-7.169794_pt1 | contig 41642 bp, 56 predicted proteins | sample MGYA00242597_ERZ504763 | MGnify/ENA primary metagenome ERZ504763 (study PRJEB26092, sample SAMD00036359) | human gut metagenome | host: Homo sapiens | study: EMG produced TPA metagenomics assembly of... | reverse complement strand
CGTTTGTAATGCAGGCTGCGATGCCTGTTCTTTTGTGTCCATTTTTTTGCTCCTTTATTTGAATTTGAGGCGACCTTCATTTTATTATAGAAGAAACTTTTTTGAATAACAGCTAATAATGTATCCCCCTCTTCAAACATAGCATGGCATATGGTAGTTTGTCCAGTTTACATTTTCCTTATTTCCATTTTTCCGTTTTCCGATGGTTGTATCCAATTTATTTCTGTGGTATGATGAAGGGCAGGATCTTTTCGGAAAGAAAAAATCTGCAGTTTCATGTTTCAAAATGTTTCGAAAAAGAAGAAAAAACAGAAACAAAAATGGAGGAAGAAACATGAAAAATACAAAGGTTTATGTTGATTTTATAACAGAGAAACTGAAAAACTGCTCTCCATCGACAGCCCGACCGGCTACACGAAAGATGCCATTGCATGGCTGAAAGCAGAGTACGAAGCGATGGGCTATGCGCCGGTGATCACCACAAAGGGCGGCCTTCTGGTGCAGCTTGCCAAAGGCTGTGAAGGAAACGGCGGTGTCCTTGTGGAGACACATACCGATACGCTCGGCGGCATGGTAGCGGAAGTGAAAGGAAACGGCCGTCTTCGTCTCACCGCGCTCGGCGGTATGAATCCGAACAATGCGGAGACGGAAAACTGCGTTGTCATCACAAGAGACGGAAAACGGTACGAGGGCTGCTTCCAGATGAACAACCCGTCGATCCATGTCAACGGTTCCTACGACCAGCAGGACCGCACCTACGACAATATGGAGGTCGTTCTGGATGAGATGGTCTTCTCCAAAGAGGAGACAAAAGCGCTCGGCATCGAGACCGGTGATATCGTCTGCTTTGAGACGAGAACCCGCATCACCGAGAAGGGATACATCAAGAGCCGTTTTCTCGATGATAAACTGAGCGTTGCAATCCTGCTCGGCTATGCGAAGTATTTAAAAGAAGAAAATATCACACCGTCCCGTCCGGTTTATCAGCACATCACCGTGTACGAAGAAGTCGGCCACGGCGGATCTGCTTCCGTGCCGGAGGGTGTGACGGATATCCTTTCTGTTGATATGGGCTGTGTCGGCGACGGACTGGAGTGTAAAGAGCATCAGGTATCCATCTGCGTCAAAGACAGCGGCGGCCCTTACAGCTACGATTTTACCGGTGAGCTGATTGCGGCAGCAAAAGCAAACGGAATCGACTATGCGGCGGATGTTTACCCGCACTACGGCTCTGACGTGGAGGCAACGCTCCGCGGCGGCGCAGACGCACGCCATGCCCTGATCGGCGCCGGTGTGTACGCATCCCATGGATATGAGAGAAGCCATGTGGACGGCGTGAAGAATACGCTGGAACTGCTTGCGGCGTATCTGGACAAATAAAAATAAGAACAAGTGAGAGAATTGCATGAGAAAATTAGCATTGCCAGAAGAAGTGCTGCTCCAGATTGAGCAGCCTGCGCGATACATTGGAAATGAATTCAACAGTGTCGTAAAAGACAAAGAGAAAGTAGCCCTGCGCGGCGCATTCCTGTTCCCGGATGTGTATGAGATCGGTATGTCCCACCTTGGCATCCAGATCCTGTACGATATGTTCAACAAACGCGAGGACATGTGGTGCGAGCGAGTTTATTCCCCATGGCCGGATCTGGACCGCGTGATGCGTGAACAGAACATTCCGCTGTTCGGCCTGGAATCCCAGGAGTCGGTGAAAAACGAGGATTTCCTGTTCATCACCCTGCAGTATGAGATGTGTTATACAAACGTTCTGCAGGCGCTCGACCTTGCCGGAATCCCGCTGCATGCGGTGGAGCGTACCGGCGAGGACCCGATCGTCATCGGCGGCGGCCCGTGTACGTACAACCCGGAGCCGATCGCTCCGTTCTTCGACCTGTTTTACATCGGAGAGGGTGAGGTTGTGTACGACCAGCTTTTCGACACGTATCTGGAAAATAAAAAGAACGGCGGAACCCGTCTGGATTTTCTGAAAAAGGCATGCCAGATCCCGGGCATTTACGTACCGCAGTTTTATGAAGTAACGTACCACGAGGACGGAACCGTTGCAGCCTTTACGCCGTCCATCCCGGAAGCGCCGGAAAAGATCAAAAAACAGCTCGTCATGGATATGACCGAGGCAACGTATCCGGAGAAACCGGTCGTGCCGTTTATCAAGGCAACACAGGACCGTGTCGTTCTGGAGATCCAGCGCGGCTGTATCCGCGGCTGCCGTTTCTGCCAGGCGGGTATGGTGTACCGTCCGACAAGAGAGCGCGATGTGGAGAAGTTAAAAGAACTTGCGACCCATATGCTGCGCAATACCGGCCACGATGAGATTTCGTTGAGTTCTTTGAGCTCGAGTGATTACAGCCATCTTCCGGAGCTTGTCAACTATCTGATCGACAGCTGCCCGGAAAAAGGTGTCAATATTTCCCTTCCGTCTCTTCGAATCGACGCATTTTCCCTCGATGTCATGAGCAAGGTACAGGATATCAAAAAGAGCAGCCTGACCTTCGCACCGGAGGCGGGAAGCCAGCGGATGCGGAATGTTATTAATAAAGGTCTGACCGAGGAAGTCATTCTCGACGGAGCCGGAAAAGCGTTTGAGGGCGGCTGGAATAAAGTAAAACTGTATTTCATGCTGGGCCTTCCGACCGAGACCGAGGATGATATCAAAGGAATTGCGCATCTGGCGGAAAAGATCGCAGAGCGTTACTATGAGATTCCGAAAGACCAGAGAAACGGAAAATGCCAGATTACGGCAAGCTCCTCGTTCTTTATTCCGAAGCCGTTCACTCCGTTCCAGTGGGCACCGATGAACACGGAGAGGGAGTTTCTTGACAAAGCGGCGATTGTAAAGGCAGAGGTCCGCGCACAGCTGAATCAGAAGAGCATCCGTTACATTTATCATGAGGCAGATATTTCCCTTCTGGAGGGATTCCTTGCACGCGGTGACCGGAAATGTGCCGAAGTTATTGAAAAAGCGTACAGAAAAGGTGCTATTTTCGATGCCTGGTCCGAGTATTTCCGGAAAGATGCCTGGGAAGAAGCGTTTGCAGAGACCGGCATTGACGTTTCGTTCTATGCCTGCCGTAAGCGCAGCACCGATGAGATCCTTCCGTGGGATTTCCTTGATATCGGCGTGACGAAAAAATTCCTGATCCGCGAATGGGAGCGGGCACAGCAGGAAACCGTTACCCCGAACTGTAAGATGCAGTGTTCCGGCTGCGGAGCAAAATCATTCGGAGGAGGTGTCTGCTATGAAAATCAGAATTAAGTTTGCCAAAACAGGTGTGATGAAATTTGTGGGTCATCTGGATGTGATGCGTTACTTCCAGAAAGCAATCCGCCGTGCGGAACTTCCGATCGCTTATTCCGAGGCTTCAGCCCGCACATGCTGCTGTCGTTTGCTTCTCCGCTCGGTGTCGGCATCAGCAGCACCGGTGAATATTTCGATATGGTGCTCGCGGAAGATATGAAAACCGACGAGATTGTAAAACGTCTGAATGCGACGATGGTTGAGGGAATGGAAGTGCTTTCCGCCCGCCATGTGCCGGATGGAAAAGCAAGCAAGGCAATGTCTCTCGTAGCAGGAGCCGATTATCTCGTGCAGTTCCGCGAGGGAAAAATGCCGGAGATTGATCTGGAAACGAAAGTACCGGTGTTTTTGCACTTCCGCAGATTGAGATCATGCGAAAGACAAAACGAAGCGAAAAGCTGACCGATATCCGCCCATGGATTTACGATATGAAAGCAAAGAAAAGCGGTGTCTGGATGCAGCTCTCCACCGGAAGTGTTTCGAACCTGAAACCGGAGCTCGTGATGGAAGCGTTCTGCAAATGGTGCGGGGTTGAACTGCCGCCGTTTGCATACACGATTCTGCGCGAGGAAGTTTACGCAGACATCGGAACGGAAGAAGAGCGAAAGCTGGTTCCGCTGGAAGCATTAGGAGAAGAAGTTGAGTAAACGAGTTGTCATTGCCCATCTGCCGTGGGAGGGAAAAGATTACCTGGTACACACGCTGGTGGAAGGAGAAAGACCGGTCGAACTGACGGCCCTCTGCAGGGAGAAGGAAACGCTGCTTGGCAATATCTATGTCGGCCGGGTGGAAAAACTGCGCCCGGGATCCGCGGGGCATTTGTCTCGTTTGCGGAGCAGCAGAGCTGTTTTCTTGATCTGTCCCGTGTAAAAGAAGGGTATCTTCTGAAAAAAGCACCGGGAACGGAACTGCATGTCGGAGATGAAATTGTCGTGCAGATCCAGCGGGAAGCGCAGAAAACGAAGCTTCCGTCGGCGACAGCAGAACTTCTCTTTCGGGAAGTGCCCTGGCGCTCTATTATGGAAAGCCGGAAATCTCATGCTCGGGACGCCTTCTGCCGGAGCAGAAAAAACGGTTAAAAGAACTGGGAAGCCGGATGTTTCCAGAGCTTTCCGGCGGAAGCCTTCCGTTTGGCGTGATCTTCCGCACCGCATCCGCTGATGCTTCGGAAGAAGAGATCCGGCAGGAATATCTCGAGCTGTCCGAAAAACTCGCGCGGATTGTCCAGTATGGAACGATGCGGAGCCTGTACTCCTGCCTGTATCGGGCGTCAGATGCCGTGCCGGAGCTCGTCAAACGGTATGCACCGTCAGTTTCAGAACTTGTGACAGATGACAGAGAAACGTATGAGATCTGCAGAGAATATCTGGAGCGCCATGATTTTCACGACTGCCGCCTGACCTGGTATGAGGATCAGCTTACCACACTGACAAAGAAAGAAAATCTCGAAAATCACGTAAAACAGGCACTCGACAAACGTGTGGATCTGCCTTCCGGCGGATTCCTCGTGATCGAACCGACCGAAGCGCTGACCGCGATCGATGTGAACAGCGGAAAGCAGCTCGGCGGACGGAAAAATACGTTTCTGTACAGCGTAAACCAGGAGGCAGCCCGCGAAATCGCCCGCCAGATCCGCCTGCGCGGGATTCCGGTCTGATCCTGGTTGACTTTATCAACATGCCGGAAAAAGAGCAGGAGGAGCGCCTTCTCGGCTTCCTGCAGGGTCTTGTGCGGGAAGATCCCGTCCAGACCAAAGTTGTGGATATGACGGCGCTTCATCTCGTGGAACTGACGAGAAAGAAAATCCGCCGGCCGCTGGCAGAACAGATGAAATGACGGTGACCTTACAAAGGAGGAATGAATATGGAACCACAAAAGAAACCGATTCACCTCAATGAAAATGATACCCCATATCTTTACGAACCCTTTCGAAACCAGATGCCGGCAAAACGGCCGCATCCGGCGGAAAAAGAAAAGATACTGAAACCATGGCAGGGCCTGCTGGTGTTTGCCTTTCTGATGGTTCTTTTTAATCTCGCCGGAATCCCGCTGGTTCTTGCAGGCGGGATGTATGGAAATGCGCTGGACGAGATCATTGTATTCCTGATCGGATCCATTCTCGTCGTACGGGCACTTCATATTCCGTTAAAAGAAGTGTTCCCATTAAAAAAGCCGGATGGAGCCGGAATCCTCGGAACCATTCTGATGTGGTATGTGACGTACCGCGGTGTGCTTGCCCTTTTCCTTCTGATGGAATGGATTTTCCCGCAGGAATACGCAAGCCTCTCGGAATCCATGGACAGCAGTATGGCGGGCCTTTCCTATTTCGGCGAGCTGCTTGTCGTTGCGCTGACACCGGCCATCTGTGAAGAAGCACTGCACCGCGGTCTTCTGCAGTACAGCCTGCGCGGAATCAAAAAGAAATGGGTGATGCTGCTTCTGATGGGCGTTTATTTTGGCGCTTTCCACATGAGCATCGTCCGTTTTCTTCCGATGATGATGATGGGAATCGTTCTCTCGTATGTTCGGATGAAGACCGACAACATGTTTTACAGCTCGCTGTTTCATTTCGTCCATAACGCATCGACGATTGTGGCGAGCATTGCGGCAAGCTTCCTCTATATGTTCTCGCAGGGGAACGCAGCAGCAGGCAGCGGATACGCAACGGAAACGTACATCGGCATGTATCTGATCGAAGCGGCGCTGATGCCGATCGGTCTTTATATGGGAAGCCGTCTTCTGATGTACCAGCAGACAAAAAGCGAAGGATTTTTCCCGAAGGAGAGAAGAAAAAAGACCATTGCAAAAATCGTAATTCCGACCATTCTGCTGATCCTTGGCGGACTGTTTTTTCTTGGTATTGGTATGATGTAAAAAGAATCAAAAGCAGTTTGAGCAATTTTGCAGAAATGTCCAAGCCGGGTAGAAAACAGGTACGATTTATGATAGAATAACAGCAAATCAAGCGTTACACGATATTACAGAAAGGAAAAGCTGTTTCTCTAAAAAGAGACAGCAGGAATAAGAACTATGGCAAGAACAGCTATTGCTACCGACAGCAACAGCGGTATTACACAGAGTCAGGCGAAAGAGCTGGGCGTTTTTTGTCCTTCCGATGCCTTTCTTCATGCGCGGAAAAATCCAGTTTGAGGATATCGACCTGACACAGGAACAGTTTTACGAGATTCTGGCAGAGGATGCGGCTGTTTCCACATCTCAGCCGTCTCCGGGAGATCTGATGGATTTCTGGAACAAAATTCTCGAAGAGTACGATGACATTGTTTACATTCCGATGTCAAGCGGCCTTTCCACCTCCTGTGATACAGCGACCGTGCTGTCCGAGGACTATGAAGGAAAAGTGCAGGTTGTCAACAACCAGAGAATCTCCGTTACGCAGCAGCAGTCTGTTCTGGATGCAAAGAAAATGGCAAACCGCGGCGTGGCAGCAAAAGACATCAAAGCAATTCTGGAAGAGGATGCGCTGGATGCAAGTATCTATATTATGGTAGATACGTTAAAATACCTGAAAAAGGCGGCCGCGTTACGCCGGCAGCAGCCATGATCGGAACCGTTTTAAATATCAAACCGGTGCTGACGATCCAGGGAGAGAAGCTTGACGCGTTTGAAAAAGCGCGCGGTGTGAAACAGGCAAAGAAAGCCATGATCAAGGCTATGAAAAAAGATATGGACAAACGCTTCGCAAAAGAGCGTGCAGCCGGCATCATGGGACTTCACATTGCCTATACCGCAAACGACAAAGAAGTAATCGATGGATGGATTGTCGAAGTAAAAGAAGCCTTCCCGGATTTTGAAGTCGATGCGCATCCACTGTCCTTAAGCGTTGCCTGCCACATCGGACCTGGCGCACTGGCAATTGCATGTGAAAAAAATCTGCAATTTCCTGAAAAATACTATTGACAAACAGCAGACGTGATGATATATTGTAGAAGTATGCCGCACAGAGAGGTAAAAGAGTCGAAAGACCACCGAATCTGGCGAGTAATTGATAGGGAGGTGCCATATGTACGCAATTATTGCAACAGGTGGTAAACAGTACAAGGTAGCTGAAGGCGATGTTATCCGAGTAGAGAAACTTGGCGTTGAAGCTGGAGAAACCGTAACTTTTGATCAGGTACTTGCAGTAAGCAATGACGGACTGAAAGTTGGCGAGGACGTTAAAAATGCATCCGTAACCGCATCTGTAGTTGGAAACGGTAAAGGCAAAAAAGTTATCGTTTACAAGTATAAGAGAAAAACTGGTTATCATAAGAAAAACGGTCACAGACAGCAGTACACTGAAGTGAAGATTGAAAAAATCAACGCTTAAGTCTTATGATTTGTATAACCGTAACAGAGTCTGACGGCGAGTACATCTCCGTGGAGTCAAACGGTCATGCAGGCTATGCAGAGGAAGGGCAGGATATCATCTGTGCCGCTGTCTCCGCATTGATTGTAAACACCGTAAATTCCGTGGAAACATTGACAGAGGATCTGATTATAAGTGAGGCTGGAGATGGATACGTGTATTTTTCATTCCCGAATGGGTATTCTGAAAGTACCGCACTTCTTGTAAAATCACTTTTGCTGGGCCTCGAAAGTATCCGCCGCGATTATGGAGCACAATACTTAGAGATCGCATTCAAGGAGGTGTAATACCATGTTAAATATGAACCTTCAGATTTTCGCTCATAAAAAAGGAGTTGGTTCTACCAAGAACGGTAGAGATTCCGAGTCCAAGAGATTAGGAGCAAAAAGAGCTGACGGACAGGTTGTAAAGGCTGGAAACATTCTTTACAGACAGCGTGGAACCAAGATTCATCCAGGCGTGAACGTAGGAATCGGAAAAGACGATACCTTATTCGCTATGGTTGACGGACGCGTAGCTTTCGAAAGAAAAGGACGTGACAAAAAACAGGTTTCCGTATATCCGGTAGCAACAGAAGAGTAAGACAAAGGTGCGGCTTCAAATCTTAAGAGGTTTGAAGCGTTTTTGTTAATAATAATTAAAGGTCCAGCAGACCGATTGGGATTTAGATAAAACAAGACAGGAGAATACCATGTTTGCAGACAGAGCAAAAATTCTGATCCGCTCCGGTAAGGGCGGAGACGGACATGTCAGTTTCCGCAGAGAGCTTTTTGTACCGAACGGCGGGCCGGACGGCGGCGATGGCGGCAAAGGCGGAGACGTTATTTTTGAAGTTGACGAAGGACTGAATACACTGGTTGATTACCGCCACAGAAGAAAGTTTTCTGCTACCGACGGCGAGCCGGGCGGAAAACGCAGATGCCATGGCGGAAACGGCGCAGATATTGTCCTGAAAGTACCGGAAGGAACCGTCATTATGGACGCTGCGAGCGGAAAAGTCATCGCAGATATGTCCGGTGAAAACCGCCGTCAGGTTGTATTAAAAGGCGGAAAAGGTGGAAACGGAAATATGCATTACGCAACCGCTACCATGCAGGTTCCGAAATACGCCCAGCCAGGCCAGCCGGCACAGGAGCTGGAAGTAAGAATGGAACTGAAAGTCATCGCGGACGTCGGACTCGTCGGTTTCCCGAACGTTGGAAAATCGACCCTGCTTTCCCGCGTGACAAATGCAGAACCGAAAATTGCAAATTATCACTTTACCACACTTTCCCCGAACCTCGGTGTCGTAGACCTTGAGGGCTGCAGCGGATTTGTTATCGCAGATATCCCGGGACTGATCGAGGGTGCATCGGAAGGAGTCGGCCTCGGCCATGAATTCCTGCGCCACATCGAGAGAACCCGCGTGATGATCCATGTAGTAGACGTTGCATCGACCGAGGGAAGAGATCCGGTGGATGATATCAACAAGATCAACAAAGAGCTCGAAGCCTATAACCCGGAGATCGCAAACGCCCGCAGATCATCGCGGCCAATAAGACCGATGCGATCTATGTAGAAGAGGGCGAAGAGGATCCGGTGGAACGTCTGAAAAAAGAGTTCGAGCCGAAAGGCATCCCGGTTTATCCGATTTCTGCCGTCAGCGGAAAAGGCTTAAAAGAGCTTTTATATGCCGTACAGAAAAAACTCGATGAGCTTCCGAAAGAGCGTATGGTCTTCGAGCAGGAATTCTTCCCGGAGGATATGCTTCTTGCCGAGAACCTGCCGTACACCGTCGAGCAGGACCCGGAGGACGAGCACCGCTTCATCATCGAGGGACCGAAGATCGAGAAAATGCTCGGCTACACCAATCTGGATTCCGAGAAAGGTTTTGCTTTCTTCCAGCGGTTCTAAAAGATACCGGTATCTTAGACGAACTCGAGCAGGCCGGCATCCAGGAAGGCGATACCGTCAAGATGTATGGATTTGAATTTGATTATTATAAATAGAACGAATAAATAACGAAGGAGGAGACGTATGACCAGCAAGCAGAGAGCATACCTGAAAGGCCTTGCCATGACCATGGAACCGATCCTGCAGGTAGGAAAAAGCAGCATCACGCCGGAGCATACCGCTGCTGTAGCAGAGGCACTTGAGGCGAGAGAACTAATTAAAATCAATGTACTGCAGAACTGCCTCGATGATCCAAGAGAGATCGCAGAAGTTCTGGCAGAACGCACCAATTCCCAGGTCGTACAGGTGATCGGCAAAAAGATCGTGCTGTACAAAGAGGGCAAAAAAGAGAAAAAGAAAATTCAGCTTCCGAAATAATCCGCAGGAAAGAACCGCCGGGACCGGAGCATACCGCTGCAGTTCCGGCGCTTTTTGAGGAAAACGTATGGAAAAGAAAAACAGAAAAATTGGCATTATGGGAGGCACATTCGATCCCATTCATATCGGTCATCTGATCCTTGGCGAGGCGGCGTACGAGCAGTTCGGGCTTGATGAAGTCTGGTTTCTTCCGGCCGGAAATCCGCCACATAAGCGGAACCGGGCGGGACAGGCAAAGGATGCACAGCGTGTCGAGATGGTGCGCCGTGCCATCGCATCCAATCCGCATTTTGTGCTCTGCACCAAAGAGATGAAAGATGAGGGCTATACCTACAGTTATCGGACGCTTGAGGCGATGCGGAAGGAACATCCGGCACGGAGTTTTACTTTATCATTGGAGCGGATTCCCTGTTCTATTTTGATGAGTGGAAAAATCCAGAGCGGATCTGCGCCGCGGCAAAGATCCTTGTGGCGACCAGGGATCTGGCAAAAGAGGAAGAGCTTCTGGCCTGTATGGAACGAAATGCAGAAAAACTTCACGGTACCTTTCTGAAACTCGACACACCGAATCTGGATGTTTCTTCCCACGAACTGCGGGAATGGATCCGGGAAGGAAAATCCGTGAAATACTATCTGCCGGATTCTGTGATTTCCTACATTCAGGAGCAGAAAATCTATCAGGATTAGAGGAAGAGCAGGATGGAACAGTACGATTTATGGAAACTGGACAAAAAACTCCAGAAGGAAGTCGATGAAGACCGCTATCATCACACGCTCGGTGTGATGTTTACCGCATCATCCATGGCGATGGTATGGGGCGAGGATCTCGAAAAAGCCCGTGTCGCGGGACTGCTTCACGACTGTGCAAAATGCATTCCGAATAAGAAAAAAATCACCATGTGTGAGAAAAATAAGATTGAAATCACTGAGTTTGAGCGGAACAATCCGTTTTTGATCCATGCCAAGCTCGGTGCATTTCTGGCGAAGGACAAGTATAAGGTGGAAGATCCGGAGATCTTAAGCGCCATCACCTGGCATACGACAGGAAAAGAAGATATGACATTGCTGGAGAAGATCATCTATATCGCAGATATATCGAGCCGGCACGAAACAAGGCGCCTCATCTTACCCGCCTTCGGAAGCTGGCATTCACCGATATCGACGAATGCATGTATGAAATTTTAAAAGACAGTATGGCGTATCTGTCGGAAAACCCGAAGACGATGGACCCGATGACGGAGCAGGCATATCAGTTCTATGAGGCACTGCACCGGGAACGGACGGCAAAGGAGGAAGTATAAATGAGCGAAGCAAAACAGACTGCAAAACTTGCACTGGAAGCACTGGAAGATAAAAAAGCAATGGATGTCCGCATTCTGGACATTACCCATGTTTCTACCCTGCAGATTATTTCATGATCGCCAGCGGAAGCAACCGTAACCAGGTGCAGGCAATGGCAGACAACGTGGAGGAGGTACTCGGAAAGGCCGGCGTACATCCAAAACAGATCGAAGGCTATCAGACCGCAAACTGGATTCTGATGGACTACGGCGATGTTGTCATCCACATCTTTGATGAGGAGAACCGCCTGTTCTACGATCTGGAGAGAATTTGGAGAGACGGTAAAGTCGTAGAAAAAGAAGAGATTATGTAAGTTAGGTGGAAAAAGGCGCAGAAAATCCGGAACCGTGCAGAGAAAGGCGGACGGGTTCTCTGCGCCTTTCTGGTGTTTGGAACGCATATGATAAAGAAAAAGGGGGAATATCACACGATGAAAAAAATAGAAAGCGGATCGCTTGCTGTGATGCTCGATGAAGAGACGCTGGGACTTAGGATCGAAAAAGACGGCGTTGTCTGGAATACGGATCCGAAAAAGACACCGGAACTGATTTTTGCAGAGGGAACATACCGTTTCCTGGATGCAGAGGAGATTTCCCATGAGGTCTATTCCTTCGGCGTCGGATGCGGCATCCGGAGCGTTATGCGGGATTTGCGGGAACACCGTATGCCTTCGAGACGATTATCTGGATCGAAGCTGTGGATGAAACATTTTGGATGGAGTGGATTCCGCTCTGCGAGGAGGGACTGCATCCGGTAAAGGTGCTGTGGCCGACGGCAATGGAGTTTACAAACGGGCGCGATGACTGGTATACACTCCTTACCGAGGGACAGGGACTTCTGATTCCGAATACCTGGAAGACGGAACTTGGAAAGCTTTCGTTTGACGGCAGATTTGAGACCTCCGGCGGCTATATGCCGTGGTTTGGCCAGGTGAAGGAAAGATGCGGCTATACAGCGATCTGTACAACACCGTGGAACGTCGGTTATCAGGCAGAGCACCCGGCAGGCGGCCCGTATACCAGCGTGGGGGCATGGCTGGAGCCAAGCCTTGGAACAATGAATTACCGCCGCGTATTCCGTTATACGTTTTTAAATAACTGCGATTATAACGACCTCTGCAAAACATACCGTCAGTATGTACGGGAACAGGGCCATCTGCGCACTTTGAAAGAAAAGGCAGTACAGAATCCGTCCATTCACGATCTTGTGGGAACGTGTTTTGTTCATACGGGAATCAAGACGGTTGTGCAGCCGGAGTCCGGCTTTTTCGATCCGCAGAATCCGGAGAAAAATAACCGCGTAGTGCCGTTTTCCGTGCGCGAACAGCAGATCCGCGAAATTCATGATCTCGGCGTAGAGAAAGTCTATCTTCATCTGGACGGCTGGGCAGAACCGGGGTATGACAACCAGCATCCGGACTACACACCGGCATGCCAAGCGGCCGGCGGATGGGAAGACATGAAATCGCTTGTCGATACGATGCATGATTTCGGCTACAAATTCGGTATTCACGACCAGTACCGCGATTATTACCATGCAGCGCCGAGCTACGATGAAAATTATGCCTGCCGCCTTCCGGATAGAACGATACCGGGACACAGTTACTGGGCGGGCGGACCGCAGAGCTATCTCTGTGCAACGCAGGCACCGTTCTATGTGAAACGGAATTTTGCCGAGCTGAAGAAAAACGGAATCCGGCTTGACGGTGCATACCTCGATGTGTTTACGTGCAACGAGGGCGACGAGTGCGCAAATCCGGAGCATGTGATGACGAGAAGAGACTGCTATACGTACCGCGGAAACTGCTTCTCCTGGCTGCTATCACAGGGGATTCTCTCAAGCTCCGAGGAGGTCAGCGACTGGGCCGTTCCGTATCTGGTATTCTGCATTATGCGCCGTACGACTTTATGCTGCGCCCGGCAGAGACACCGAAAAAAAGGAATCCCGGTGCCGCTCTTTAATCTTGTGTATCATGACTGTGTGATCGAGCCGTGGATGATGGACCGTGTTTCAAAAGACGAGGACTATATGCTGTATGCGCTTCTTGCAGGCGGTGCACCGTATCTTGTACGGGACGGCGCATATCCGAATACAGATGGTGCATTTGACGGGGAGAAAATCAGTCTGGAAGAGATGACAGAAAGATGCCGCGTTGTAACGGAGCTGCATGAAAAACGGCACTCCTGGAACTGGTACGCCACGAGTGTATGACGGTGGACGGAAGCGTACAGAAGAGTGAATTTTCCGATGGAACATATGTTATTTGTGACTTTGCAGAGCAGATATATGAAATCGGATACGGGGCATAAAAGAAAAGCGCCACATGTAGATTTTGTTCTTATAAAAATACAAGATTTTGTGGTTTTCCTTGTATTTTTCAAGTGCATATCTTGCGCGGAAAGCAGAGATTTGTTATATTATGCATGCGGAGGTGTTCATGCCCGGTGCAAAGAAGATGCCGGAGCGTGACGAAACAAAATAACACCAGAAAGGAACAAAGCAAATGAGAGAATTTGAACAGTGGGATGGCTTTACCGGAAGACTCTGGAAAGAAGGCATCGACGTACGTGACTTTATTCAGAACAACTATACTCCATATGACGGAGATGAGAAATTCCTGGAGGGACCAACAGAGGCTACAGACCGTCTGTGGGGCAAATTACAGGAACTCCAGAAAGAAGAGCGTGCAAAAGGCGGCGTTCTGGATATGGAGACAGACGTTGTAAGCGGAATCACAGCTTACGGCGCAGCATATATCGATGACAGCATGAAAGATCTGGAGCAGGTAGTTGGTCTTCAGACAGACAAACCGCTGAAACGTGCATTTATGCCGTATGGTGGAATTAAAATGGCTGAGCAGTCCTGCGAGACTTACGGCTACAAACCAAGTGAGAAGCTTCATGAAATTTTCACTAAATATCACAAAACACATAACCAGGGTGTATTCGACATCTACACACCAGAGATGATGAAAGCCCGTCATAATAAAATCCTGACCGGTCTGCCGGATACCTATGGCCGTGGCCGTATCGTAGGCGACTACCGTCGTGTTGCTCTGTACGGTATTGATTACCTGATCGAGCGCAAAAAAGCAGACTTCGCTGCAACAAATCGTCAGGGAATGCGTCGTGGTGACTTCCAGTTAAGAGAAGAGATCGCTGACCAGGTCAGAGCACTGCAGGATATGAAAGTTATGGCACAGTCCTATGGCTATGACATTTCCGAGCCGGCTAAGAACGCAAGAGAAGCTGTTCAGTGGCTGTACTTCGGATACCTTGCAGCTATCAAAACTCAGAACGGTGCTGCAATGAGCGTTGGCCGTGTATCTACTTTCCTTGACATCTACATCGAAAGAGATATCGAAAAAGGAATCCTGACCGAGAAAGAGGCTCAGGAGCTGATCGACCATCTGGTAATGAAATTCCGTATGGTTAAATTCGCAAGAATTCCGTCTTACAATCAGCTGTTCTCCGGTGACCCGGTATGGGCTACTCTGGAAGTTGCCGGTATGGGAATCGACGGACGTTCTATCGTTACAAAGAACGATTTCCGTTTCCTGCATACACTGGAAAACATGGGACCGTCCCCAGAGCCGAACCTTACTGTTCTGTACTCTGAGAATCTTCCGGAAGCTTTCAAGAAATATGCAGCTCATATTTCTGTACAGACAAGCTCCATCCAGTATGAGAACGATGATGTAATGCGTCCGGTATGGGGCGATGATTACTCCATCTGCTGCTGTGTATCTGCTACCGAGACCGGTAAGGAGATACAGTTCTTCGGCGCTCGTGCAAACCTTGCAAAATGCCTTCTGTACGCGATCAACGGCGGTAAAGACGAGAAGACAAAACAGCAGGTTGCTCCGGAATATCAGCCGATCACTGCTGAGTATCTGGACTATGATGAGGTTATGAAGAAATACGACGTTATGATGGACTGGCTGGCTCATCTGTACGTTGGAACTCTGAACATGATCCACTACATGCATGACAAATACTACTATGAGGCAGCAGAGATGGCTCTGATCGACACCGATGTAAGACGTACCTTTGCAACCGGTATCGCAGGATTCTCTCACGTAGTAGACTCCTTAAGCGCAATCAAATACGCTAAAGTTAAAGTTATCCGTGACGAAGAAGGAATGGCTGTTGACTTCGAGACAACCGGCGACTTCCCAAGATACGGCAACGACGATGACAGAGCAGACGAGATCGCTGTATGGCTGCTTCGTACCTTCATGGACAAACTGAAATACTGCCATACCTATCGTGATTCTGAGCCGACTACCTCTATCCTTACCATTACTTCCAACGTTGTATATGGTAAAGCAACTGGTTCTCTGCCGGACGGAAGAAAAGCCGGTGAGCCTCTGTCTCCGGGAGCTAACCCGTCTTACGGCGCAGAGAAGAGCGGACTTCTTGCTTCCCTGAACTCTGTAGCAAAACTGCCGTATGAGGACGCTCTGGACGGAATCTCCAACACCCAGACCATCAACCCGGGCGCACTTGGCCACAACGACGAAGAGCGTACCGAGAACCTGGTACACGTTCTGGACGGATACTTCGAGCAGGGTGCACATCACCTGAACGTAAACGTATTCGGAACCGAAAAACTGATCGACGCAATGGAGCACCCGGAGAAACCGGAGTATGCAAACTTCACAATCCGTGTATCCGGCTATGCAGTTAAATTCATCGACCTGACAAAAGAGCAGCAGATGGACGTAATTGCACGTACCTGCCACGATCATATGTAATTTCTGAAAATGTTATTTCTAAAGCCCCCGCGGCCGCAGCAATGCGGCTGTGGGGGCTTTTTGTATATCGCTGCTTGAATTCCAGTAAAATCCACTTGATTTAGAGTACATAAAATGAGAAAATTTATCAGATGCAGAACGCTAATTGAAAAACTTTTATCAAGTAATTCATAGCGTAAGTTACGAGTTAATGTTATAATACCAAAGTTAGGATTTCCTAACATAAGAAAAAATGGAGTTTTATTTATGAAAAAGAAAATTGTTGCAGCATTTTGTCTTGCCATGGTGATGACGGTCGGCGGATGTTCCGGTGCGGGGACAGCAGCGCAGCCGGAGAGCAGTGAAAGTCAGACACAGCCGGCGTCTGTTTCGGAGTCTTCGAGCAGTTCTGACGCTTCGGAAGAGAATTCCACGCAGAAATCCGCATCATCACAGCTTCTTCCGATGCCGCAGATGCATCGAGCAGCCGAGATATTTTTGCGATGGATACGTACATGACGGTCACTGCCTATGGTCCGAATGCAGAAACGGCGGTGGATCAGGCGCAGCAGGAGATTGAGCGGCTGGATGCACTTCTGTCGACCGGAGAGAAGACGAGTGAAGTAGCGCAGATCAATGCAAACGGCGGCGGAACCTTATCGGAGGATACCACCTATCTGCTGGAACGCTCGCTGGATCTGTATGACAGCACAAACGGCGTTTTCGACATCGCAATTTATCCGATCATGGACGCCTGGGGTTTTACAACCGGAAATTATACGATCCTTCGGATGAGACGATCGAAAGCCTCCTTCCGCTGACCGATGCCAATGATATCCTATACGACAAGGACAGCGCATCCATCAGCTTTGCCAAGGACGGCATGAAAATTGACTTCGGCGGAATCGCAAAGGGCTATACCTCCGGCAGAATCGCCGATATTTACCGGGAATGCGGTGTGACGAGCGGCTCATCAACCTCGGCGGAAACGTTCAGGTTGTCGGCACGAAAACGGACGGCAGTAAATGGCGCGTTGCCGTGCAGAGTCCGGAGGCAGAGGATGATTATCTCGGCATTCTCTCGACGGCCAACCGGGCGGTTATTACTTCTGGCGGCTATGAGCGGTATTTCGAACAGGACGGCATGAAATATCATCACATCATCGATCCATCGACGGTCATCCGGCAAATAACGGTCTGGTGTCGGTGACGATCGTAAGTGCTGACGGAACACTGGCGGATGCCTTTCTACTTCTCTTTTCATCATGGGGAAGGACAAGGCGGCCGAATACTGGCGTGCACACAGCGATGAATTTGACACCATTCTGGAGGATGCGGACGGCGTTCTGTATGTAACCGAAGGAATTGCTGACGATTTCACATCCGATCACGAGACAAACATTATCAGGAAAGACGGTGATACATAACCATGGGAAAATGGAAAAAACTGACAGCATTTGCACCGGCTCTCGCGGCAGTTATCGTAGCAGCCTGTGCCGGTATTTCGCTGAACGGCTACACTGCACCGGTTTACGCCGTAGAGCAGCCGGAGGCACTGGTGACACCGGAGCCGGAACAGGATACCGATGCAGCGGAAAAGAAAGATGATACAAAAAAGAAGGACGATACCAAAAAGACAACCGATACCGAAGCAGAACTTGTCGCAGCCGTCGGTTCGGCAGCTTTGAGCTGGCGGACGGAACGTACGAAGGAAGCGGAACAGGTTTTGGCGGTACGATTACAGTCTCTGTCGTATTGAAAGACAAAACGATTCAGTCGATCTCGATTGTAAGCGCTCCCGGCGAGGACGCAGCTTTCCTGAACCGTGCGAAGGGAGTTATCGACCGTATCATCGCATCCCAGAGTGTGGATGTGGACACGGTTTCCGGTGCAACTTTCAGTTCAAAAGGTATCCTTGCAGCCGTGAAAAATGCACTGACCGGTCAGGAGGACACTTCAGAACCGGCATCCGCATCAGGAGCGGCAGGCGGCGGAGCCTCTGCCGGCGGAACCGTTACAGTATCTAAAATCGAAGAACCGGCTGCCTACCGGGATGGAACGTATTACGGAACCGGAACAGGATTTGGCGGCACAATGAAAGTCTGCGTTGTTGTCAGCGGCGGAAAAATTGCTTCGATTGATATTGTGGAAAACAGCGATACGCCAAGCTACCTTTCCAGTGCTTCCTCTCTGATTTCGACGATTATCTCAACACAGAGTACGAATGTGGATACGGTCTCCGGCGCGACATACAGCTCCCGCGGTATTATTGAAGCTGTGCGGAGTGCCTTAAGTCAGGCGGCAGTGAACGGGTCTTCCAGTACAAACGGAGGAAGCCAGAGCAATACAAACAACGGAAACAACAGCCAGAATAATAATCAGAACAATAACAATTCGTCTGCATCCAAGGGAAGTTTCCCTTATCAGGACGGAATTTATTACGGCACGGCCGCCGGTTTCCAGGGAGACATCAAAGTGGCGGTAGCCCTGCAGGATCAGACGATCAAAGCGGTACTGATTCTGGAAAACGAAGATGACGAGACATTCTTCAACCGTGCCAAAGTCGTAGCGGACCGCATCGTAGACGGACAGAAAACCGATGTGGATCTCGTATCCGGCGCAACGTACAGCTCCCGCGGCATCCAGAACGCAGTAAAACAGGCGCTGGAAAATGCGAAGAAGGCAACAAACGGCGAGACCGTTCCGGATAACGGAACGAGCAGCGGCGGAACCACAACGATTCCGGAAGGAAAATTCCCATACGAGGAAGGCATTTACTACGGAACCGGCGAGGGCTATCTGGGAGACATTACAACGGCAGTTGTCATTCAGGATGAGACGATCAAGGCAATTCTCGTGACCGAGAGTGAAGATGACGAAGCATTCTTAAAACGCGCAAAACAGACAGCAAAGGACGTTGTGAAAAACCAGACACTGGAAGTTGACACCGTTTCCGGCGCAACCTACAGCTCCAGGGGAATTCTTGCGGCAATCGAGGAAGCTTTAAAAGAGGCAGAACGCGTAACTGAGGAAAAGAAAAATCCAACCCCGACACCGACGGAAACACCAACCCCGACCGAAATCCCGGAGCCAACTGAGACGCCAACACCAACCCCGACGGAAACTCCGGAACAAAAGATCTATCAGGACGGCGAATACACAGCGATTGCCGTCTGCGAGCCGGATGAAGATGAAGATTTTACCGCTTATCAGCTTTCTGTGACGGTAACAATTGAAAACGATAAAATCGTAGCGTTAAGCAACATCACCGGTGACGGAGACAGTCAGAATGCCTCCTACATCCGCCGCGCATCCGAAGGAACCTCCAAAATCAAAGGCGTTTCCGCTCAGATTCTGGAAACCGGAACGCTTGAAAACATCGACACCGTTTCCCGTGCAACCTGCTCCTCAAAAGCCATTCTTGAGGCATGCCGGAATGCGCTGGATGCTGCGAAAGTAACGCAATAAAGGGGAAAACAGATGAGACAATTGATTGTTCGTTTTTTGAATGTCGCTGTCATTGCTGCTGTTCTGATCGGCTACAATACCGTACTCGATAAAAGAGACAAAGAGGATCAGATCGCGCGGCTCTCGGCAGAGCTTGAGACGACCCAGCTTCAGAAGGAAAATCTGCAGGCCGCAGCAGCTGCATCCAACACGGCGGATACGGCCGCAAGTGAAGCAGCAGAAGCAGAAGGCAGTACGTGGACGGTACGTATGACGGTGAAGCTGACGGCTTCGGCGGCACCATTGCAGTTGAAGTAACCGTAGAGGGCGGCCAGATTACCGATCTTGCCATCACATCCGCCGACGGCGAGGACAGTGCGTATCTGTCAAACGCGGAGGCGATCATTCCAAAGATTATTGAGGCACAGTCCGCCGATGTTGATACGATCAGCGGAGCAACATTCAGCTCCACCGGTATCAGAAATGCGGCGCAGGAAGCAATAGAAAAGGCGGAGAAATAACATGAAAAATTTAGATCTATCCACATTACCGGCAAAGAAGAGAAAACAGATCGTTTCCTGCCTGCGTGCCGGAATCCAGCTTTTATATTTCCTGTTTCTTCCGTCAGTATTTACCGCTGCATTTAACGGAGTGAAATACATTTTTACGCAGCTTGGACAGGGTGAAAAAATTGAGATGACCGCGTTTGTGTCGGCTCTGCTTCTTGTCTGTGCATTTACGATTGTTTTCGGCAGATTTTTCTGCGGTTTTGCATGCGCTTTTGGAAGTCTGGGGGATGCAATGCACGCAATTTATGGTATAATCTGTAAGAAACGTAAAAAGAAGCCCAGATGCATCAAACCGGAGCTGGCAAAAAACTGGCGCTGGTCAAATACGGCATTCTGCTTCTGATTGCTCTTTGCTGCTTTGCAGGAGTTTATCAGAAAGCAAGAGGAACAAGCCCGTGGGATGTCTTTTCCATGCTGCATGCGGAAATTTCCGACTTTCCTCTTATATTCCAGGCATTGTTCTTCTGGTGCTGATCCTGGTCGGCATGTTCTTTGAGGAGCGCTTTTTCTGCCGTTTCCTGTGCCCAATGGGAGCTGTCTTTTCTCTGCTTCCGATCCTGCCGTTCTTTACTCTGCACCGGAAACGCGAAAACTGCATCCGCGGCTGCAGCGCCTGCACGAGACAGTGCCCGTCAGCGGTGGAACTGCCATCCGATGGATACGTGGAGATCTCCGGCGACTGTTTCCAGTGCCAGAAATGTATTGATACGTGTCCGAAAGGTAATATCCGCTGCGGGGTAAAGGAATTTCACGGAAATGAAATCCTCTTTACGCTGTTCCGTGCTGTATTCCTGCTGACACTGCTGTTATGGGCTGGCATCTGATTCAGAATAAGGAAAACTATATGAAGAAAAAAGATCTGATTCTGGCAGCGCCGTTCTGCTCTTGGCTGGAATCCTTGCCCTGGCACTTCGGCTGCCGAAAACGGAAAATGGAAATACCATGAAAGTCACGGTGGACGGCGAGGTCTACGGAACGTATTCACTCGCAGAAAATCAGACCGTGAAAATTCAGACGGGTCACGGAACGAATGTCCTGGTGATCGAAAACGGAAGTGCCCATATGGAAGAAGCTGACTGCCCGGACGGCTACTGCAAAAGACAGGGTACGATTTCCCAGGTAAATGAGACGATCGTGTGCCTGCCGCATAAGCTGGTTGCGGAGGTAGAAAGTGACGGATCCACAACGGACGACGCCGACGATGCGCCGGATGTGATTGTAAAATAATACCAGCTTAGAAGAAAGGAATTGGAATTTATGAGAGACAGCCGCACTGCAAGCAGAAAAATTGCCTTATGCGCCATGCTGATGGCACTTGCCATGATCTTCAGTTATGTGGAGGTACTGATCCCGATCAACCTCGGTGTTCCTGGAATCAAACTCGGCATTGCCAATCTGGTTGTAGTCGTCGGCCTCTTTTTCCTTCCGGCAGGGGAAGTCCTGATGATTTCCGTCGCCGCATTCTTCTGATGGGGTATCTGTTCGGAAATGGAATGTCCATCCTTTACAGCCTTGCCGGCGGGCTTTTGAGCTTTCTTGTGATGCTTCTGCTGAAACACATCAAGGGCTTTAGTATCACCGGCGTAAGTATTGCAGGAGGCGTGACGCACAATGTCGCGCAGATCTGCGTGGCGGCTCTCGTGGTGCAGAACCGCAAACTGTTCTATTATCTGCCGGCGCTTCTCGTGGCCGGAGTCATCACCGGAATGCTGATCGGAATCCTTCGGACCGCATTCTTTCTGCGGTAAAACGCGATGGACGAAAGAGTTCTTCGCGGTGAAAACTCCATATCTACGGAATTTTTTCTGTGTGGGAACGAAAATCATCCCACAAACTTCACAGTATCGGATCATTAAATAGTAAAAATACTCAATAAGCAGAATCTGTGCCTCTTTTGAGAAAAAATAATCAGTTAAGAGTTAGACAAAACGATCAAAAATTAGTAGAATAATCTACGGTTAGTTAAAACAATTATTGATTAGTGAAAACTAATATAATAATGAAGGACAGTTTTGCCCCTGTTTTTTCCTGCAAAACTGTGGAAAAGGAAAAAGGAGGAAGTTATGATCAAAAGAAAAGAACTTCAGAAAAAATCATTAGCAGCCGTAATGGCAGCTTCCATGACCATGAGCCTGCTCCCGGGAACCGCACTGGCGGATGCTACAAGTGGCGTGCTGGCAGATGGCACTTATGAGTCTACGGCTCATGTTACCAGAACTGCAGAAGACGATGAGGATGAGAATGCATGGGATGAATATGACGTTAATGTCAAAATCACAGTTGCAGACGGTAAGTTTTCTGATATTGCAGTAACACCTGGTTCTGGATACAATACAGAAAATGCTACATATTTTAAAAAAGCAGCTACAAACAGCAAAGGATTCAAAACGAAACTTCTTGGAAAAGATGCAACGATTGAAAACATTGAAGGATGGGATATTGTATCGGGTGCAACCAGAACTTCGAATGCAGTAAAAACCGCGGCTCTTGCAGCAACCCAAAAAGCAACCCCGACTCCAGAAGCAGTAGACACCACAGCACTTGAAAAAGCAATCGCAGATGCCGAAGCATTAAAGGAAGCTGACTACACCGCAGACTCCTGGAAAGCTGTCCAGACTGCTCTTACCGCAGCAAAATCTGCTCTTTCTGCAAAAGAATCCCAGAGCGCTGTTGATACCGCGAAAGATGCGCTGAATACTGCAGTAAAAGGCCTTGTTAAAGCACCGACTCCGACGGCGACCCCGACAGCAACGCCAACCGCAACCCCAACGGCGACCCCGACCGAGACTCCAACTGAGCAGGTGGCTTACGTTCTGATGAACATTCCGTATGATGAATTTTATGCTGCAGATGTAAACAACTCTGTTCCAGTGGATGTATTTTCTTCCGCAACGAAGAGCAAAACAAGAACAGCCACTCTTGCCGGTGGTTCTTATCATACCAATGCAGATGGAAGTGCAATCAATGGAATTACCTTCCCGGTTAAAGTAACAGGAGTGGATCTTTCCAAATTTAAGAAAGTAACAGATTCTGACTCTGTAAGTATTACAGTAACAAACCGTGGTCAGACATCTACACAGACATACACTGGAAAAGACGCCTTATTTGAAAACTCAGACTATGCATATTATGTATTAAGCGAAGCACTTCTTACTACAAAGAAGCAACGGTAAATGCAGATGGCTCTCTTTCTTTTGGAAAACAGTTGGAACTGCAATTGAACTGACCAATGTATCTCCGGAATTTATGACTGAATCAAGATATGGAGATTATCAGCTGGATCTCGACGGACTGGAGAACACGATTGATGTTGGAACCGATCAGATCTATGGTGTTATTGTCAGCACAAAAGAAGGCAATGACTATGGTATGCGTCATGTGGAAAATATCTGGCGCGGAACAGAGCTGGCATGGTCAACTGGATTTACAACACAGGTGCATGGATGCCCGACTTCTTCTGCACATTACAAGAGCATGATGGGACAGCATATCAATAAGGTTACTTATTATACCAGCAAAGGAATCTACACGATTCCGGTGAATGATATTTTTGTTCCAACAATTTGAGGCAAGTGTATCCGTAGAAGACGCTTCTCTTTCCACTGGAAAGACAACGATGACCGTAACCGGACTTCCGGCTGATTATGATGCAGAATATTCCGTAGATGGTCTGGATGGATTTGCAGTAGACGGAAATACCATTTCTTATTCCGCAAATGCGAAAAAAGGAATGTATACTCTGACGATTCATGATAAAAAAGGTGTTTATGCAGATCTGACACAGAGCTTTACTCTGTATACAGATGCAATGCCGGCTGCTTACAACGAAAAAGGAAGTGCTCCGGCGCTTGTAAAAGCAGAGAATGCATCAGAAGATGACTTTGCTGATTATATCAAGAACATCACTTCGGTAAAAGTAAATGGAAAAGAATATGCAGCAACTGGAAAACGGAAAATAATTCTGATCAAAGAAGACGGTACGCTTGATCTGACAGCTGCCGCTTTTGCAGAAGGAAATAAATTTGAAATCGAAGTAACTGCAACAGGTTACAAGACGCTTTCCTTTACTTATGAGAAGAAAGAAACAACATATAAATATGTATATGCAGGTCTTACCTGGGCTGAGTATTGGGCAGCAGAAGGAGTTCAGGCGGCAGGAAGCGACGCTGGTTCGGATGAAACTGACAGTCGCAAAGAAAGTGATAAAGGCGCTTTTGATGTTGTAACCCGTGCGACCACAAACCATGGACTGCACAGAGGAAGCTTCCAGTGCGCAGCGACTATCTACATGAAAGATGGCACAACCTATGATGTGGCATATTATACCGCAGCAACCACGGCAGTTCTGACCAACGGCGAGACCGTAACTTACGATAAGAGCCAGATTGATCATTATGAAGTAAAAGGTCTGAAATATGTGCCTGTAAAAGTTTCGGAAGATGATTACGAAGATTTCTGCAAAAAGTATGTTGTGGTAGAAAACGGCGGAACACTTTCCGGTGGATTTTCTGAAAATAAACTGCAGAGCTATACAGGCCTGGTTGCAGATGTAACAGAAAACACAAACGGTCTGAAGATAGCAGTGAAAAATGCAGATGGAAGCTTCTCCTTCTCTGCAAGAACAACAGGAAGTGAATCCGGAATCAAAGATCAGGCGCTGAAGACAGCTCCGGATGCTGAGACCGTAGGACTGACCGTGAAAGAAGCCAAAGGTTCTTATGGAGAATTCCTTCGCGTAGATTTAACGGGAAATTACGGCGATCTGGCTGCTAATCTGCAGACCGTAACCTGGACTTATTACGGTGATGATTCCACTTATACGAATGCAAAAGCAACGTATGGAACAAAATTCGCAGCAGATAACTGGATGCATAAAGTAATGGGAATTCAGCTTGGCCTTACCGATTCCCTGCGCTGCACTTTACCGGAGGGAACGGATGGAACCGGTTATTGGAAGATTACGATTCATGCACTTGGCTATGCAGATGCTTCCTACACTTTTGAAGCAACTAAAGCGAATATTGTAGGAGCTGATCCGGTAGAGAGCACAGCAGCACTGGAAGAGGCAATTGCAAAGGCAGATACACTGAATAAAGAGCTTTACACGGAAACTTCCTGGAATAATATGCAGACAGAACTGGCAGAAGCAAAAGAAGCATTGGAGAAAAAACAGAGCCAGGGAACCGTAGACGAAGCAACAGAGCATCTGAATGCAGCAATCGAAGCACTTCAGTCCCAGTATGTATTAATGAACATTCCGTATGCTGAGTTCTATCAGGCAGAGGTTCATAACGATATTCCAGTAGATGCATTTACTTCCGCAACCAAGAACAAAACAAGAACAGCCTCACTTTCCGGCGGATCTTACCATGTGAATGCAGACGGAAGCGATATTACAGGTATCACCTTCCCAGTAAAAGTAACAGAGGATATGGATCTGAGCAAATACACGAAAGTGACAGATGAGGATTCTGTAGAAATCACCGTTACCAACCGTGGACAAACATCCACCACAACGTATACCGGAAAAGATGCACTGTATGAGAATGCAAGCTATGCATATTACACTTTACATGAGGTTCCGTCTTATTACAAAGAAGCATCTGTAGATGCAGACGGCAATGTAACCTTTGGTGCTGTTCAGGGAACCGAGGCAGCAAAGCTGGAAAATGTAACGGCAGAGCTCTCCACTAACAGCAAATACGGTGATTATCAGCTGGATCTGGATGGTCTTACTGATACCATCAAAGCAGGCGAAGATACCGTATATGGTGTTGTTGTCAGCACAAAAGAGGGCAACGATTACGGAATGCGTCATCTGGAGAATATCTGGAGAGTGTCTGAGCTGGCATGGAGCACTGGATTTACGACAAGCGTTCATAACTGCCCGACCTCCTCGGAACATTACAAGAGCATGATGGGACAGACCATCAACAAAATTACCTATTACACCAGCAAGGGAATTTACGAAGTCGACGCAGATGTATATGTACCGGTTAAGTTTGCATATGAATTTTCTGTAGAAAATGCGTCTGTCACATCTGGAAATGCTTCTGTTAAACTGGAAGGCCTGCCGGATGATTACGATGCTGTCTATACAGTAGAAGGTCTGACGGGAACCGTGTCCGGTGATACTCTGTACTTCAAGAATGCAGAGAAAGGTTCTTATACATTGACTGTCAGCGATAAGAATGGTAAATATGCAGATCTTTCCGCAGACTTTATCCTTTACACGGAAGAGATGCCGGCAGCATTTAACGAAGATACGACAACACCGGGTCTGTTTAAGAACGGGGATGCAACAGATGAAGAGTTTGCAGATTATCTGAAGAACATTACCTCTGTTACTGTAAATGGAAAAGCATATGCAGCAAGCGGAAGAGGAGCTGTTGTACTGTTCAATGAGGATGGTTCCTTAAAGACAGATGCAGCACCGTTCGCAGAGGGCGATTCCTTTGAAATTACAGTTTCTTCACTGGGATATCAGGATCTTAGCTTCACCTGGAAGAAATCAGCAGAAGAGCCGACTCCTACTCCTACAGAGACCCCAACCGTAACCCCGACCGAGACTCCGACTGTTACCCCGACGGAAACCCCGACCGTAACCCCAACTGAGACTCCGACGGTTACACCTACAACAGCACCAACCACAACCCCGACGACTGCTCCTACCACAATACCTACGACGCAGCCGACGAAGACCCCGACAAGCACCCCGAAAGCAACATCTACTCCGCTTGCAAGTAATAAAGTATCCAATACTTCTACTTCCAAGAAGAGCGATAATGCAAAGACCGGTGATGCTACCAACATCTGGGGATGGGTAAGCATGGCAGTTGCATCTCTTGGTGCCGGCGGACTTGGATTCAAACTCCGCGGCAGAAAGAAAAACGAAGACGAAGAGTAATTCAGAACGAAATAACTGAGAAATTCTTCTGACATAAGAAATCACAGAAACCTCTGTTCCAGCTTTTCTGGCGGAGGTTTCTGCCGTTTCGAGGAGTAAAAAAGTGATTCTTTTCTTTTTGTAAAAAACAAAAAATTAAGTGTTCACACAATGCCCAATTCGTGCGATAATAATACTGTGTTTTTTGCACATGCAGCACAATGGAGGTGACTTAGAAAACATGACAGCAAAACTGTTGGAAAAACATATTACCGATACGATTCGGGAATGGCAGGTGAAGATCGGCTATGAGGGCGGTACGATGAAGCTCTACTACCCGGCGGAGTCCCTGCGCCGTTCCCTTTCTTTAGACGAAACAGAAGACCTGGATGCGGCACTTGCCGCGTTCTGTAAGGAAGTACAGCCGCGTCTTGGAACACTTGCGATTTCAGCGGTCAAGGACCGCTACTGCATGGAAATCCCGGAGGAGGGATGTTCTTATATCGAGCGGAAAATTCCTGTTCCGGAGCTCCTGCAGAACCTTCTGCAGGTGATCACAACGCCTGGAAACACAATGGAACAGGTTCGAAACTGCTTTTCTTCCTATGCAGAGAAAATGCATACTACCGTGGAAGAAAACGCATCCGAGGAGCATGAGATGGGCCATGTATTTTCTTTTTCAGACCCGTCTGTAGATGAATACTGTTACTGTGTCGAAGAAAATGAATTCGGCCTGACGTATCACCGTTTTTCACGGGAAGATTACGAGGCTTTATAAATAAAAGGAGGATATACGCCATGGAATTTACAAAACTGCTGGAAGAAAGAAGAAGCATCCGCGCGTTTGATCCGGAGAAACACGTAACCGCAGAGCAGATCCAGGAGATCGTACAGGCAGCGATTCAGGCACCATCCTGGAAAAACTCACAGACAACACGGTACTATGCCCTTGTAACACCGGAGAAAGTCGAAGAATTTTCCGCAAAATGCCTTCCAGAATTCAATCAGAAGAGTTCAAAGGGAGCCGCACTTGTCGTAACAGCATTCGTAAAAGACCGCTCCGGCTTCACGCAGGACGGAACACCGGACAATGAAGTCGGAAACGGCTGGGGCTATTACGATCTTGGCCTGCATGACGAAAACCTGATCCTGCGCGCAAGAGAACTCGGCCTTGATACTCTGATTATGGGAATCCGTGATGAGAAAGCTATCCGTGAAGCCCTCTCCATTCCGGAGAATGAGCTCCTTGGTGCTGTCATTGCTGTCGGCTACCGTGCCATCAACCCGGACAAGCCGAAACGTAAAACCGTGGACGATATCTTAAAACTGTTCTAAATCCGGCGCATCCGTGTGAAGACGTGCGCGGTACTTTCCAGGCGGGAATCCAAAGAACCGGGAAAACTGCTTGCTGAACGCATAGACATCGCCATATCCGACAAGACCGGCAATTTCCTTCATCGGTACGCCGCCCTCGAGAAGAATACGGGCCTGCTCCATTTTCTTCCTGGTGCGGTACCGTGCAGGAGAGACGCCGGTCTGTTTTTTAAATACTTTTCGAAACGTCTCATAACCGATCTGGAGTGACCGGGCAAGCTCTTCGAGAGAAATTTCTTCATCAAGATTCTGCGAGAGCATATCGCAGGCGGCCTCGATCGGATCCCGCTGCAGATTCACCCGGTGCGCATGGTAGCCGTACATTCGCAGAATCTCTTTTTCCATCTCCGGAATCCGCAAAGGCAGCAGACTGTCCGGTGTGGCCTTTAACGACTGCAGAAGCTTCTGATACCGCTCGAGATCGCCGGGAAGCAGCTCTGCCTTTAACACCGGCTCCCGGTTCAGAACCGAAAGCGAGCAGAAAGAATCAAAAAACGGTTTCCCAATCGAGATAAAAAATTCCAGCCATTTCCCATCGGGGTCTACGCGTGTGGAATGCGGCACACCCGGTAGACGCTGGACCATACTTCCCGCCTGCAGCGGATAGGAGGTGCCGTCCTCGGCAATATATTCCCCGCTCCCGCGCAGCAGCACGAAACAGCTGTAATACTCGTTCGAAAAATGATACTGCGAGCGGTCCGCCGTCTCTTTCCGCATAAAACCGCATGCCAGAATCCCGTTCTTCATTTCATTTCCAATACAGCGATAGATAACATCGCTCTTTTCTATTTTTGCAAGCAGATATTCCGGTATCATACGACTTCTCCTTTGCTTTCCCATTTTGGATAAAAGAAACACCAGATCAACTATTTCTCATCCACGTGCAGTGTTTTATACTGAATCATAAGATAACTGCATGAATCTTCTGAAAATCCACAGATGTATTATATCACAGGAAAGCAAAAAAGGAACACCAATCTGGATAAAAAGAAGAGAGGCAGTCGGAAAATGCGAAAGCAAAGGCAAGGAGGGTTTCAAGAACATGAGACAGACAAGAGACTGGGAAAATCAGTATATAACGCAGAAAAATCGTTATCCGATGCATACGCCGTATGGTGCGTATGAGACGGTAGAGCAGGCGCTCGCCGGAAATCGGAACGCGTCCCGCTTTGTAATGGATCTGAACGGAGACTGGAAATTCAAAATGTATCCGTCACCGGAAGCGGTGGAAGCATTTTATGAAGAGAATTTCGATCACGCAGCATGGGATACGATTCCGGTGCCGTCCAACTGGGAATTGCAGGGATATGGAAAGCCGGTTTACACCAATATGCTGTATCCGTTCAAACGGGAGGCAAATGGCGAAGCATTTGAGATCGAGATTATCGAAGGCACCTACGAGCTGAATGCGCCGTATGTGCCGGAGAAAAATCTGACTGGCTGCTATTTCAGAACCTTCGAGGTTCCAACAGACTATATTGGCAGACAGCTTCTCATCGATTTCGGCGGTGTGGAGTCCTGCTTCTATCTCTGGGTCAACGGAAAACAGGTGGGGTATTCCCAGGACAGCAAAGTGAACGCGGAATTTGACATCACCGAATATGTGCAGGAGGGAACGAACACCCTCGCCGTACAGGTGATGCGCTACTGTGACGGTACTTACCTGGAAGATCAGGATTACTGGCATCTGTCCGGTATCTACGCGATGTCCGCCTCGTATCGAAACCGGTGCAGCACATCCTGGACTATAAGGCAGAGACACTGTTCACACACCCGGATTACACGAAAGCTACTCTCTCTGTCACGATCTGGCCGGACAACTCCAAACCGTTGTACGGCGAGTATCATGCCAAAGTGACGCTGTATGATGCAGAACAGAACAAAGTAACCGAGATGGCTTCGAGACCGTTTGCTGAGTGCGGCTTCTATCTGATGCCGAAATTTATCGCAACCGTTACTGCTCCGGTAGAGAACCCGGCACTCTGGACTGCAGAGACTCCGACACTTTACACCCTCGTTGTCGAGCTGCAGAACAAAGAGAATGAGACGGTTGATATCGAGAGCTGCAAGGTCGGCTTCCGCCAGGTGGAGATCAACGGCCGCGGCGTTCTGACCCTGAACGGCAAGCGCCTTGTGATCCGCGGCGTAGACCGCCACGATTTTTGCGCCGAGACGGGACGTACCGTTTCTGAGGAGCAGATGCGAAAAGAAATTGCTGTAATGAAACGTCTCAATTTCAACGCCGTCCGCACCAGCCATTATCCGAACGCGGTGAAATGGTATGATCTGTGTGACGAGCTTGGCATTTACCTTGTCGATGAGACAAATCTTGAGACGCACGGTTACGGCGGACAGCTCAGTGCATCCGCTGAGTGGACAGCCGCTTATCTGGAGCGTGCAACCCGTATGGTACTGCGTGATAAAAACCATCCTTCCATCGTCTTGTGGTCCCTTGGAAATGAATCCGGTGCCGGGGCGAATCATGCCGCGATGCACGGCTGGATCCGCGAATACGACAAGACAAGATACGTTCAGTATGAGTCCGGCAACCCAAAGAGTAATATTTCCGACGTTATCTGCCCAATGTATCCGACGATGAGCTGGCTTGAGGATGTGATGGCAGACGATTCCGATCTCCGCCCGTTCATTATGTGTGAATACGCTTATGCAAAGAGTAACAGCAACGGAAATTTCAAGGAGTTTTGGGACTATGTCAATAAATACCCGCGTTTCCAGGGCGGCTTTATCTGGGATTTCGCGGACAAGGCGATTGCGATCCACGAGGAGGACGGAAATATCAAATACGGCTACGGCGGAGCGTTCGGAGAGGATGTGACCGATCCGGTTCCGGATATGTGTCTGAATGGTGTTGTCTTTGCCGATCTTTCCTATAAACCGGGCGCCTATGAGGTGAGAAACGGCCAGTCCCCGGTTACGATTGAGCAGGTGAAAAATCCATATACCGGCGAAACTATATGGGTGCTGGCAAACCGCTACCATACCCTCGATCTTTCTCATCTGCAGGTGCGCTATGAAATTGTGCAGAACGGCGAAACGCTTGCAAAAGGCAGCTATCCGGCATTTTACACGGCAGCCGGAACAACAGAGACGCTTCCGCTTCCGGAGCTTCCGGCGAAACTGCATGGCGAGGCGTATGTAAATTATTACGTTGAGCTTGCCCAAGATACCTTCTATGCACCGGCGGGAACAGAACTATACCGCCGTCAGATTCCGGTTACTACAGGTGTTTATCTGGCAGACGAGAAAACGATTGTGGAGAAACCACTGACCGTAGCGGAGGATGAAAATCATGTTCGCATCACCGGCGAAGAGACCGAAATTATCTTTGATAAAAAGACAGGTGAATTTACCAGATATCAGGCAAAGAGCGTTTCTTTTATGACCGGCGGAAAAGATGAATTTTATCGTGCCCCAACCGGTATTGATGAGGGAACCCATGAAAGTGATTACGATGATATCTGGCGCGCGGAAGGTCTGGATCGTCTGAAAAAGAAAGTACAGTCAGTATCGGCTGTCAGTGCCGGAAATCAGGTGCTTCTTGAAGTGCAGGCTTCCTATACCGCGGAGCCGGACAACGCAGTACTCTTTACCGCTCATACTCTGTATCGCATCGGCAGTGAGGGAATGGAGCTGAAAAACGAAGTAACAAACAACAGCGGCCTTGAGACCATCGCAAGAGTCGGACAGTCGTTCTGCCTTCCTGCAGCGTTTGATACGCTCAGCTGGTATGGAAAAGGACCCTGGGAGACGTATGCAGACCGAAAGGACGCAGCTTTTACCGGATTTTACACATCTTCTGTAGCAGAACAGCACGTTCCGTTTGTAGTACCTTGCGAATGCGGTGGCCATGAGGATACGCGATTTGCCGTTCTTTCAGATGGAACACATACTGTTCAGATTGTAGGCAGTGATGATTTCCATTTCAGTGCGCTTCCATATTCTATGGCAGAATATCGAAAAGCCGCATATGAGGAAGAACTTCCGGAGCATACGACAGGAACCTGGCTGATCCTGGATGCAGCACACGCAGGCCTTGGCGGAGATACCGGCTGGACGAAAAATATTCACCCGGAATATCGTGTATGCAAGGGAAGATACAGCTATACGTTCCGTTTCCATTTCGCATAAAAGAAAAAATCGGCAACTGCCTATTGGATTCTTACGGAACAAATTACAGATTTCTCGTGAATGCTGCAAAGGTTGAAGCAAGAGATACGATTTATCAGCGAATGAAGGCTGGTGAATATATAAGGGAAGAACTTACACCAGATGGACTTCATCCAAATGATAAAGGACACAAACTTGTTGCAGAAGAAATTGAAAAATTCCTTGAAAGCGTGAAAGCAGAATTAGAAGTTGAGGAAAAAGAACCTGTTTTTCCGAAGGCAATGACGGAGAATGCATACGAGAATGCAAAACGCCTGACAATCCGTGAAATTTCACCAAAACTTTGCGGATTTCATGCAGATATGGAAGAGAAAACAGGACATCTTGATCATTTTAAAAATGGATGGATCGGGAAAAAAGCCGGGGATTCTATTCATTTTGAGGTGACTGCTTCCTGCAGTGCAGTGGAGAAAAGAAAATTCATACGGTAGATATAACAATTCTTCCGGAAGAGGTAACGGATACAACTCCATTTTATCTGATGTCATTAATTATTGCATAAGATTTTTGAAGGAGAGGTTTCTGGAGATTGAGACAGCAGCACTTGGAAATGAAGCTGGAATGATCGGTGCAGCAAGTTTACTGTAAAATATGGAGGAGATAAGATGAGAATTAATCCTGATAATAAAAAAATACGTTATAGCGGAAGGATTGACTGGGCGAATCCAAAAGAACCAATCTGGGTTTATCCATGTACATCTGTGGAATTTAAATTTACAGGAAAATATTTGAAAATTTTCCTGAGAAACAAAAATGAATACTGGCAGAATTATCTTGGATGTATTTTAGATGGAGTGCAGTCGTGTTATTATCTGGATAACGAGAAAGAGAATGAAATAGAGATTCGTGTTCCTGAGAATGAAAACGGAGAACATCATGTTCTTTTCTTTAAACGTCAGGATTCCTGCCATGAGATGCACATCCTTGGATTTGAAATTGAAGACGGAGCAAAATTATTGGAACTTCCGGATGCACAGACAAGAAAAATTGAAGTTTACGGAGATTCTGTATCAGCAGGAGAAGTGACAGAAGCGGTGGATTATACAGGAAAGACGGACCTGAACATCAGGGAGGTTATTCTAACAGCTGGTATTCCTATGCATGGATGACAGCACGTATGCTGAATGCACAGATCCATGATATCGCACAGGGCGGAATTGCATTGCTGGATGGACAAGGCTGGTTCCATGAGCCGAATCAGATTGGAATGGAAAGTGCCTGGAATAAAATCCGCTTCAATAAAACATTTGGTGAACTGACAGAATGGGATTTTAATCAGTATACACCGCAGGTTGTTGTCGTGGCAATTGGCCAGAATGATAATCATCCGTTTGATTACATGTCAGAAGACTATATGTGTGAGAAAGCAATTCTTTGGAGAGAACACTATACAGAATTTTAAAAAAAACTGCGTCAGGTATATCCGAAGGCATCGGTCATCTGCTGTACGACATTGCTTGAGCATGACAGTTCTTGGGACAAAGCAATTGACGATGTAGTGGTTTCTATGGGAGACAGTAAGATTTCCCATTGTATCTTTAAAAGAAACGGAGCAGCGACTCCAGGACATCTCAGAATTCCAGAAACCTATGAGATGGCGAGAGAACTTGCTGATTATATAGAGAATCTGGGAATCGAGGAATGGAAATAATTAGAATAGTAGAGTAATAAGAGGAAGATATCCTGGTGGTCTGATCCGGTTTTATTAGGACATTATCCGGATGAGGGATTGGTGCGTTATGAAAAATATCTTCCGAAAATCACAGAAGAAGATATGCGTCTGATCTCAGAACCGATCGATATCTATGGACAGAATATTTATAATGGAAGATGCGTCCGTATGGGGGAAGACGGAAAGCCACAGGAGGTTTGCCGATATGAAGGATTTCCTAAAACTGCGATCCAATGGCCGGTAACACCGGAATGTCTGCAGTGGGGACCGAAGTTTTTATATGAAAGATATCATAAGCCAATTTACATCACAGAGAACGGATTATCCTGCCATGATGTGATCTCATTAGATGGAAAAGTGCATGATCCAAACAGAATTGATTTTCTTGCAAGATATTTGCGAGAACTGAGAAAAGCAGCAGAGGAAGCGGATATCAGAGGATATTTCCAGTGGTCTTTGATGGATAATTTTGAATGGGCCAAAGGTTACTCATATCGATTTGGACTCGTATATGTGGACTACAGAAATCAGGAGAGAATTATGAAAGATTCCGCATTCCGGTATAAACACGTGATAGAAACAAACGGAGCAGAATTATAAATGGAAATAAAAGATCCTTTTGGGGTTTATTTAGTAGCGTTAATAATAAATACTTGACAATTTATAAGGAGTGGTGTAGGGTAAAGGTGTCAAAGGAATTTCACCGGATTGGGTGTAATTCCGTTCACTATCCTATACGAAAAGAAGAGGTATTCATGATGAAAGAATTAAAGCCAATCAAAGAGGGTAAGGTACGCGAGATTTATGATAACGGCGACAGCCTGATCATGGTAGCAACCGACCGTATTAGCTGTTTTGACGTCATTCTGAACAATGTGGTAACAAAAAAAGGTACCGTTCTGACCCAGATGTCCAAATTCTGGTTCGATCTGACAGAAGACATCCTTCCGAATCATATGATCTCTGTAGACGTAAAAGACATGCCGGAATTTTTCCAGCAGGAGAAATTTGACGGAAACAGCATGATGTGCCGTAAGCTGGAAATGCTTCCTATCGAGTGCATTGTCCGCGGCTACATTACCGGAAGCGGCTGGGCAAGCTATCAGAAAACAGGAAAAGTATGTGGCATCGAGCTTCCGGAAGGATTAAAAGAATCTGACAAGCTTCCTGAGCCAATCTACACTCCGTCCACAAAGGCTGAAATCGGAGATCATGACGAAAATATCTCTTATGAGCAGAGCATCGCCCATCTGGAAAAATACTTCCCGGGAAAAGGAGCCGAGTATGCAGAGAAGCTTCGCGACTACACCATCGCTCTGTATAAAAAATGTGCTGATTATGCTTTAAGCAAAGGCATTATCATTGCAGACACAAAATTTGAGTTTGGTCTTGATGAAAACGGAAATATCGTAATCGGCGACGAGATGCTGACTCCGGACAGCTCCCGCTTCTGGCCTGCAGACGGTTATGAACCAGGCCATGGTCAGCCATCTTTTGACAAACAGTTCGCGCGCGACTGGCTCAAAGCCAACGATGGAAACCACGACTGGACTCTGCCGCAGGAAATCGTAGACAAGACGATCGAGAAATATCTTCAGGCATATGAGATGCTGACAGGAAAACCGCTGGCATAAAGAACATCATAGTGTTAAAAAGCTACAGGAGGCAGGTTCTGCTCCTGTTTTTGCATATTTTGTGATAAGATCAGATGATAATCTGATACTCAAATGCGTGAAACATGTGATATAATGGGAAGAAAGACAGGATGCGAAGGAGGAAACACGATATGAAAATTGCTGCTGCAATTGAAAAAATGACAGATTTTTATAAGGGAAATATTCATGATATTTATCATTTTCTGAAGGTATGGGCCTTTGCAAAGAACATCGGCGAGGCGGAAGGACTGGATCCAAAAACACAGGAAACGCTGGAGATGGCAGCTGTTGTCCATGATATTGCCTGCCCGCTGTGTCGGGAAAAATACGGAAATACCAGCGGAAAGCATCAGGAAGAGGAAAGTGCGCCGCTCGTTGCAGAATTTTTCAAAGATGTACCGGCAGGAGAACTGGATGTCGAACGCATCACATGGCTGGTTACGCATCATCATACCTATACAAATGTAGAGGGAATGGATTACCAGATCCTGCTGGAAGCCGATTTTCTGGTCAATGCCGGCGAGAGCGAATATTCAAAACAGGCGATTGAAAATTTCTGCAGAAAGTATTTCGGACGGAAGCGGGAACGCATCTGTTGAAGAGTATGTTTCCGGAGAAGGAATAAGGTCATGAAGTGTGACATCCTCCCCCACCTCTACAGGTGGTGGAGGATGTCACTTTTACAGCAGGACAGCCGGGGTCATTTAACCTTTATGGCGGTCAACCGGGAGATCCCGAAGTATCTGGATGCTACCTTATGGAACAGGGGATTTGTGGATACAAACGGCAAATACTATGAGCTTTGGAATGCGCAGGCACAGTATTATACGGAGTAAAATTTTGGCAATCTGTCGGCAGAAGCCATTCACAGAGAGATTGACGGTACACTGAAACGGCTGGGAACAGATTATCTGGATCTGTATATCATTCACCGTTTTGACTACGAAACTCCGATTGAGGAAACAATGGAAGCCCTGAATGTATGACCGCACTGGCATGGCAATGGGCGAAGGGAGTCAGCTCCCCGATTATCGGTGCGACCAAGGCGGCAATTGTTTCGTAAAAAATTATGGCATGTAAAACGCCGTCAGACTTGTTGTAGTCTGACGCGTTTTGCGTTAGGAAGCTCTTTGAAGAAACATCTATATTATTTCGTTTCCTGTCCCGCTTTCTTCCGGAACAGTTCTTTTCCACAGCTGATGACAATGATGACACCAAGAACCATCAGCAGAATGGCGATGATGAGCTGCAGTCCCTCAACGAGGAAGACAGCGGTTCCTGCTCCATACGCTTTTACAAGTGCGATGACACGCTCTACCAGTGCGGTAAAGGTGACGCAGAGCATGATGATAAGCGGCGGGAACAGGGTTCTGTTTTCACGGCCGGTGACTTTCAGGAAGACACAGAGCGTGATCAGAACGAGTGCACTCAGCATCTGGTTTGCACTTCCGAACAGCGGCCAGATATTGGCATATCCGATCTGAGTCAGGATGTAGCCGCAGAGCAGAGTAACAATGGTAGAGAAATATTTATTGCAGAGCAGCTTTCTCCATCCGGCAGCATGTTCCATATCATCGACAGTGAACAGTTCCTGGAAGGACATACGGCCGATTCGTGCAACGGAGTCAAGACTGGTAAGTGCCAGCGCCGATACACACATAGTCATGAAGCACTGTGCTCCGTATACCGGGATGCCGAACATTTCCAGAAATCCGGCAACACCGGAAGAAAAGATCGCAAATGGCGTTCCGACAGCAGCCGTACCGTCTGCAGAAGCAGCAGCACCGGCAACGCAGAGGGCGAGGACGGCAAGCAGGCTCTCCAGAACCATAGCTCCGTATCCGACTTTCTGCATATCTTTTTCATTCGCAATGGTTTTCGAAGAGGTTCCAGACGATACCAGGCTGTGGAATCCGGAAACAGCACCACAGGCAACGGTGACAAACAGGATCGGGAACAGATCTCCGGATGCCGCATTGTGGAAACCGGTGTACATTGGAAGATTCATTTTCGGGTGTGCAACAACAAGTCCGACAACAGCGCCAAGGATCATGCCGGCAAACATAAAGGTTGTCATAAAGTCACGCGGCTGCATCAGAAGCCACATCGGAAGGACAGCGGCAAGAAAGATGTAGGCAAATACCAGATAAGTCCAGGTTGCTTTGCTTGTTACAAGCGGTACATTCATGCCGATTGCAAAGGCTGCAACAGTGCAGGCAAGGCCGAGTACCATTTCTTTCCAGCCTTTCCACTGCAGTTTTTCTGGAGCAGTCCGAAGACAACAGCAAAAGCGATAAATAGCAGGGAGATGCTTCCGGCAGCGCCGTTTACAGTTGCCTGGGCAGAAAGCTTTGTGACGCCGTCAACCGTTTCGTAAGCATTAAATGTTCCGGCAACCATATCTGCAAAGGCGGCGATAACGATCAGTGTAAAGAGCCAGCAGAAGAGAAGAAACAGTTTTTTTCCTGTTTTGCCGATGTATTTCTCAATGAGAAGTCCCATGGATTTTCCTTCGTTTTTGACACTCGCATACAGCGCACCGAAATCGGTAACAGCACCAAAGAAGATACCGCCGATCAGGATCCATAAAAGGACGGGAACCCATCCAAAGACAGCGGCCTGAATGGCACCGGTGACAGGGCCTGCACCTGCGATTGAAGAAAACTGATGGGCGAATACGGTCCATCCATCGGTAGGGACGTAATCCTGACCGTCATTTTTTGCAACGGCAGGTGTTTTTGCTTTAGGATCGATGCCCCATTTCTTTGCCAGCCAGCTTCCGTAGAAGGTATAACCTGCTATCAGACATACGGCGGCGATCAGTACAATAACCAACGTGTTCATAATAAAATTCCTCCTCGTTCAAAAATGATATTTCCAGTTTACATGGATTCCAAATGGAAAAAGAAAAGGGAAAAGGCAATTGTGTTGGTATGCTTGGAAACAAAAAAAGCTTCGTCTCCCTGACTTATGCAAGAAGACGAAGCTTTCAAAAACGCTCCGCGTTACCACTTCTAATTATCGGCTGTTTCTTTTGGTCGATCACTCAGACAAGATCCCCGATGATACACTTTCCGGTGAATCTCTTCTCTGCTAACGGTGAGAGGCCGGTCCGGACTACTTTCCATTTCTGGTTTCGTCTGTACAGCTCACAGGGGATTGTTCTTTGGGATACCTGCCATCTCGCACCAGCCGATGGTTCTCTGCAAAGGCTCACCCGAAAAATGTTGTCCTGCTCATTGCTTTTTTCTGATCCCTTTTTTCTTTTGAACACTTTGCATTATAGTCTCATTTTTCGGTTTGTCAAGCAATTTTAAAAAAAATATCATGTTTTTTCCCTGAAAATAGTAAAAATCTATTTCTTGACACAGAAAACCAAAATTTTTATAATAGAAGAAAAAGCGCAGAACCAGAAGGCTTCTGCGGAAAGGTGGTATTTTTGTATGGGGTATTATGACAAAGAACGTGTAAGGGGATTTTTGCACAATCAGGACGGTATTATTGTGAATGATTTCGGAGAAGAGGTGATTCTCCGCGGCTGGGGCATGGGAAACTGGGATAATCCGGAAGGATTTATGCTCGGCACCCAGAGCGGCTTTGGACTGTTCGAGCCTGGAAAATATGCGCCGATGGGACGCATGGACCGTGGAAGAAGTATGGACCAGATTCTACGGGAGACCTGCGGAACGAAATATGCGGAGGAGTTCTGGAAACGCTGGAGACGGCTGTATCTGACGGAGGAGGATATTGCACTTCTCTCCAGACGCGGTTACAATTCCGTGCGTCTGCCGATCCGCGCAGGAAGCTTTCTGTATGAGGAGCCGGGGATTACGTATAATGAAGATTCCTTTGCCATGCTGAATGATGTTCTCGACTGGTGTGAGACGTATCAGGTTTATGCTGTCGTAGATTTCCATGCGGCAACGGCAGGCCAGTCCGGAATTCCGTGTGATGACGGCGTGGACAATGGACAGCATCTGTATGACGATGAAGAATCGATGGAGCGGATGTTTCTTCTGATGGAAGAGTTTATGAGAAGATACAAAGACCGCTGGATCATCGGCGCATATGACTGTATCAACGAGCCGATCTCCATGACGCCGCGCCGCGAGGAGCTGACACCGAAGCTGGTCTATTTTTACGAGAAAATGATCCGCCGCTGCAGAAAGATCGACCAGAAACACTTATTTTTGCTGAATGGTACACAGTTTTCCTCTCTTACATATTTCTTTGATCATGAGTTTGACCCGGAATACCACAACTGGGGCATCAGTCTTCATGCGTATGAGATGGTTGTTCCGGAGGTAGCTTCTCTTGCCAGCGTTCTCCGTACCTGCCGGGAACAGAAGATCTGCCTGTGGATGGGCGAGACAGGAGGAAGAAATGAGCACGCATGGCAGACAACGATGTATGAGATTCTTGCCGAGTACCACGCCGGTTATAATCTGTGGTGCTGGAAAACGGTAGAGGGAGCAGGATGTGCTTCGATTCTGACTTTAATGTTCCGGATGAATGGCATCTGATTACCGATTATGCAATTAATGGAGCTGCAAAACCGTCCTACGAGCATGCGCAGGCCATCTGGGACAGCTACCTGGAATGCCTGGCGGTCGATAAATGCAAAGAAAATACGCAATATCATCCTTATCTGCTTCGAGAGGGCGATTTTGAGATCCCGGCGATCGGCTACAACGCGCTGCCGATGGATTCACTCCGTGGTCTTAGTGATCTTCCGAATGCTGCAGGATATCGTCTGTATGACCGGTTTGAATTGATTTATGAAAAAGGATATCATCCTGAACCGGCCGGTTGCCGCACCGGGTCCGATCAAACATCCGAGAGATCATGTACAGCTTCAGCTGGGAGCAGGAGAGTATGCTTCCTATACAATCCGTGAAAAAGAAACCTATACCGTTTCTGTAACTTACTGTGCAGACAAAAAGGTGAAGGTACAGGCAGCTATTCAGGGAGAGACTCTTTTTGAAGGGGTAATGCCTCCTGCCGGTGAGAAAGTAACTTCGGATGTTCATCCATATTTTGCATATGAAACAGCACCGAACACACTCGAACGGTTCACACTCGGTACCGTTACAGGAGAAGGCATTCTGAAAATAGAGGTTCTGGACGGATGTGCACGGTTCGGACAGATTGTGATTCGGAAAAGTGAAAAATAGCAGAACATAACGTTTCTTTATGAGAAATAAATAACAGATCTATCTGCCCGCAGGAATCAAAAAATCCGACGGGCAGATTTTTTTGATTTTTTTCAGTTTTCCATTGACAATTGCATCACTGGTGCTATAATAAAAACAAACATATGAATAAATGTTCATATGAACAGCGAAAATGAAAAAGGAGATCAAAAGCGATGAAGAAAACGTATAAGATCGATGTTGACTGCGCAAACTGTGCAAACAAAATGGAAGAGGCTGCAAAAAACACAGCAGGTGTAAAGGATGCTACCGTAAACTTTATGATGCTCAAAATGATCGTGGAGTTCGAAGACGGACAGGATCCAAAGAGCGTTATGCAGGATGTTCTGAAAAACTGCAAAAAAGTTGAGGATGACTGCGAGATCTTCCTCTAAAATAAAAAACTTTCATCGGCGGATGGAAGAAAAAGCTGGAGCAGAATAGATTCTAAAACCTGTCTGCGGTTCAGCTCGAGAAAATCCAGTATTTTCTCTCTGGAGCAGCGGATTTGGATCTGTAAATCTCTGGGATGAAATGCTGGATTTTTTCATCCGGCGGTAAGAACAAAGGAGGCATATGTATGAATAAGAAACAG
>ENA-OQJH01000145-OQJH01000145.1-human-gut-metagenome-genome-assembly--contig:-NODE-145-length-41654-cov-5.713102_pt1 | contig 41654 bp, 65 predicted proteins | sample MGYA00242597_ERZ504763 | MGnify/ENA primary metagenome ERZ504763 (study PRJEB26092, sample SAMD00036359) | human gut metagenome | host: Homo sapiens | study: EMG produced TPA metagenomics assembly of... | reverse complement strand
CATCGTCACCCCCGTGGCGGGCACCACCGGATGTGGTGGGAGCAGGCTGTCAGGCTGGGGGACATCCGGCTGAACCTGTTCGACACGGCCGGTCTGCGGGAGACCGAGGATGCGATCGAGGCCGAAGGCATCCGCCGCAGCTGGAAAAAGCTGGAAGAGGCGGGCTGATTCTGGCGGTGTTCGATGGCTCTGAGCCCCTGACCCGGGAGGATCTTGCGCTGGCGCAGCGGTGCGCCGGTCGTCCGGCCATTGCACTGGTCAACAAAGAGGACAAGCCACTCAGTTTGACGCAGAGATCATTGCAGGCGATTTTGCATGGTGATCCCGGTCTGCTGTCAGGAAGAGGGGAGCCGCAGGGTGATCGCCGCTGCCGTTGCCCGCCTGCTGGGCACCAACAACATCGACCCCCACGCTGCCAGCCTTTCGGGCCAGCGCCAGCTTGCCGCCGCCACCCGCGCGCGGGATGCAGTGGCCGGTGCGCTGGATGCGGTCAGCAGCGGGTTCGGGCTGGATGCTGTATCGGTCTGTGTGGACGATGCGCTGGATGCCTCTGTGACCTCACCGGCGAAAATGCGTCGGAGAATGTCATCAATGAAGTGTTTGAGCGGTTCTGTGTGGGGAAGTAACGGAGGGCAGCCCGTCTGGCAGCTTTCTCCTCGGACACGAAACGGGCCATTCCATCGCCCGCCCTATTGCCTGCGGCAACAGGTCCCACCCCAGCGGACGGTCCTCGGAGAAACTTCCAGCCGCTCTGCCGGGTAACAGCGATTGAACCATAGAGGAAGTATAGGAAAAGTATGAATCATCTTGGAGATTACGATGTGATCGTAATAGGCGCGGGCCACGCTGGCATTGAAGCGGCCCACGCTGCCGCCACGCTGGGTGCCAAAACGGCAGTGTTTACCATGAGCTGGATGCCATTGGCAACATGCCCTGCAACCCCAGCATCGGCGGAACTGCAAAAGGAACGCTGGTACGAGAATTGGATGCGCTGGGCGGTGTGATGGGCCTTGCGGCGGATGCCACCTACCTGCAGAGCCGGATGCTGAACAAGGGCAAAGGCCCTGCCGTTCATGCCCTGCGCGTTCAGACCGACCGCAAGCGCTACCACGAATATATGAAGCACGCCCTTGAACTCACGCCCGGCCTTGCCATCCATCAGGCCGAGGTGGTGGGCATTGAGGTGGAGAACGGCCATGTCAAGGGCGTGGTGACCCAGCTGAACGGGGAGTACAGCGCAAAGTGTGTGGTCATTGCCACGGGCACCAATCTGGGTGGCAAAATTTTTGTCGGTGATGCGTGGTATGCTTCCGGCCCTGACGGGATGCACGCCGCCAATGCCCTGACCGAGAGTCTGAAGGCCGCCGGTCTGCCTTTGCGCCGGTTCAAGACCGGTACGCCTGCCCGCGTCCACCGGAGAAGCATCGACTTCTCCAAGCTGGAGTGCCAGCCCGGCGACCCGGACAGTGAACTTCAGCCCTTCAGCTTTCTGACGGATGCACCCATGCACAACAAAGTCGAGTGCTGGATCGCCTACACCAACCCCGAGACCCACCGGATCATTCTGGACAACATCCAGCGCAGCCCGCTCTATGGCGGCATGATCGAGGGGGTTGGCCCCCGGTACTGCCCCTCCATTGAGGATAAGGTGGTGCGCTTTGCGGGCAAGGACCGGCACCCCATCTTTGTGGAGCCCTGCGGCGAGAACACAGAGGAGATGTATCTGCAGGGTGCGTCCAGCAGCCTGCCGGAGGATGTGCAGAACGCCTTTTACCGGAGCATTCAGGGCTTTGAACACATTGAAATCATGCGCCCGGCCTACGCCATCGAGTATGACTGCGTAGATCCGACCAGCTGGAAGCCACACTGGAGAGCAAGGTGGTGCGGGGCCTGTATGGTGCGGGCCAGTTCAATGGCACCTCCGGCTACGAGGAAGCTGCCGCGCAGGGTCTGCTGGCCGGTCTGAACGCCGCCCGCAGTGCAAAAGGGGAGAGTCAGCTGATCCTGGAACGTCAGACCAGCTATCTGGGCACGCTGGTGGATGACCTTGTCACCAAGGGGGTCATGGACCCTTACCGCATGATGACCAGCCGGAGCGAGTACCGCCTGACCCTGCGGCAGGACAACGCCGATCAGCGGCTGACCCCCATTGGCCGGGAGTACGGTCTGGTGCAGGATGACCGCTGGGCAAAATACCAGCACACCCAGAGCATTCTGGAGGCGGAGCGCCGCCGCCTGCACGAGACCCATCTGCGCACCGCTGACCTGCGCGCTGCCATGGAAGCAGCCGGGCTGACCTCTGCCGCTGAGGGCGGCATTGCCGAAGAGCTGCTCCGCCGCCCCGAGATCAGCTACCCGCTGTTGGCGGGAGTGATCGGCTGGGGTGAGGGCATCACCCCCATGCTGGCCGAGCGGCTGGAGACCGAGATCAAGTACGCGGGCTACATTGCAAGGCAGGATCGGATGATCCGTGACGTGGCCCGCCACGAAAAGACCCTGATCCCCGCAGATTTCGAGTATGCTGACCTGACCGGCCTGACGCTGGAGGCCCGTGAGAAGCTGACCCGCATCCGCCCGAAGAATCTGGGCAGGCGGGCCGCATCCCCGGCGTGTCGCCCTCCGATGTGGCGCAGCTGAGCATTGCTTTAACAGTGAGAGAGAAAACCTGATGCACTGACGGAGAGGTTGACGAAGGAGAGCAGAACCTCTGTACAACCTCTCAGCCGCCTGCAGCGACAGCTCCCCTGATAGGGGAGCCATTGATAAAAAGAGAAAAGAATTGCCTAAAACGAAAAGGGACAGATAAATGATCGACAAGAACAGATTAGAGCAAAAATGTTCCATGTGGAACATTGCGCTGACCGGGGACCAGCTGGACCAGCTGGATGCCTTTGCGCAGATCCTGGTGGACTACAACCAGAAGGTCAACCTGACCGCTATCACCGACCCGGAGGGCATTGAGGACAAGCACTTCCTCGACAGCCTGCTGTTTGCCAGCCAGCCAGAGGTGGCAGGAAGATGGTGGACGTGGGTGCTGGTGCCGGATTCCCGGGCATCGTGACAAAGATCTACAAGCCCGAGCTGGAGCTGACCCTGATGGAGCCTACCGGCAAGCGGGTGGAGTTCTTGAAGTATGCCTGCGCTCAGCTGGGCCTGACCGGGGTGGAGTTTGCCAAGGAGCGCGCCGAGGAAGCCGCCCGCAAGGCATGGCGGGAGCAGTTTGATCTGGCCTCTGCCCGTGCGGTTGCGGCGCTGCCCATGCTGGCCGAGTACTGCCTGCCGCTGGTCAAGGTGGGCGGCAGCTTCCTTGCCATGAAGGGCGCTTCCGGCGAGGAGGAACTGGCTGCAGCCCGCGGTGCCATCCGGAAGCTGGGCGGCGAGTATAAGGAGACCCGCACCCTGCATCTGCCGGGCGGCGATACCCGCACCCTCATCCTCTGCAAAAAGATTTCGCAAACTCCGACAGCTACCCCAGAAACGGTGGAAAGATCGCAAAGTCTCCGCTGAAATAACGCAAAACCGCAAGATAAATGCCAAGCCCTGCCGAACGATTCTTCTGGCAGGGCTTTTTGATTTCTGGTACACTGGAACTGCAATGAGTGAGTTTTCCACTGTTTCCCGGGAAACGGTGGAAACTGTGTCACATTTCAGCGAAAGGGGAAAGAATCATGTTTGAATGGAAGAAATCTGCCGGAAAGATCTACACCCTGCCTGTGGAAAGCATCCGTCCCTCGCCGTTTCAGGCTCGGACTGTTTTTGATGAAAAGGAGCTGGCGGGGCTGGCCCAGAGCATCCGGGAAAACGGCCTGCTGCAGCCCATCTCGGTGCGGAAGGTCGAGGGTGGTTACGAGCTGGTGGCAGGGGAGCGGCGGCTCCGCGCCTGCAAGCTGGCCAAGATGGAGACCATCCCGGCCATCCTCTGTGACTGCGGCGACCAGCGGACTGCGGCGCTGGGGCTGCTGGAAAACATCCAGCGGGAAGACCTGAACCCCTTTGAGCAGGCACAGGGGCTGCGGGATGTGATCGCCCTTTGGGACTGCACCCAAGCCGAGGCGGCCAAGCGGCTGGGCATGGCACAGCCCACCCTTGCCAACAAGCTGCGGCTGCTGCAGCTGACGGCGGACCAAAGGCAGTTCGTGCTGGACAATGGCCTGACCGAGCGCCACGCCCGGGCTGTCCTGCGCCTGCCCGAGAACCGGCGGAGCGAAGCCCTTATCACCATTGCCAAGCGGCGGATGAATGCCCGGCAGACCGACCTGTACATTGAGCAGGTGCTCAATGCCGCCGCCCCGGGCAGACACCGCATCTCCATGGTCAAGGATGTGCGCATCTTTGTCAACACCATCGACCATGCCATCCGGCTGATGACGGACAACGGTGTGCCTGCTACGGCCCACAGGGAAGAGCGGGACGGCTATATCGAATACACGGTGCGCATCCCAACCGCAGCCGCGCAAAGATAAAACGCATCGCAATTTTCACAAAAAATGCAATTCCACAGGGTTTTTACGCAAAATAATCAGGAAACAGGTTCAAAAAGCCGCGCTGATGTGCTATACTAGTCTTTAAAGGGGCTTTGCTGGCGGGAAAACAGCGGGGCCCGGCCTCGAATGTTCCACGTGGAACAAATAATTTTCCCGGGAGGAAACAAAGAGCGTGGCTAAAATCGTTGCAATTGCAAACCAAAAAGGCGGCGTGGGCAAGACCACCACGGCCGTGAACCTTTCGTCCTGCGTTGCGGCTCTGGGCAAAAAGACGCTCATCGTCGATCTGGACCCGCAGGCAATACCACCACCGGTTACGGCATTCCCAAGCGGAGTGTCGATGTGGGTACTTATGAGCTGCTGATCGGAGAGGCGGAGGCAAAGGATGCCATCCGCAAGACCGAGTTCCGCACCGATGTCATCGGTTCCAACACCCGGCTTGCGGGTGCGGGTCTGGAAATGATCGATCTGCCGGGCCGCGAAAGCCGCCTGCGCAAGGCGCTGGCCTCGGTGCAGAAGGACTACGACTTCATCTTTGTGGACTGCCGCCCAGCCTGGATCTGCTCACCCTGAACGGTCTGTGCGCCTGCGACAGCGTGCTTATCCCCATCCAGTGTGAGTATTACGCACTGGAGGGCCTGTCGGAGCTCATCAGCACCCTCAAGACCATCCGCAAGAAGTACAACCCCTATCTGGACATCGAGGGCGTGGTGTTCACCATGTTCTCCGGGCGGTTCAACCTGACGCTGCAGGTGGTGGATCAGGTCAAAAAGTATTTTGGCACCAAGGTCTACAAGACCACCATCGCGCACCATCCGCATCTCGGAAGCGCCCAGCTATGGCCAGCCCATCAATTTCTATGAGCCAAGGGCAAGGGCAGCGAGGCCTATATGGATCTCGCCATTGAGTTCGTAAAGAACAACCGCCCGCATGAGCCGACACGCCGCCGCACAAAAGGGAACAGTGCCCCCGCCGGGCAGAAAAGCGCACTGGAACAAGTGAAGCAGGGGGAAGCGTAACCTATGGCAAAAAAAGAGGAGGACTGGGCCGGGGCCTGGAAAGTCTGTTTGAGGACACAGCCCCCAGTTTTGAGTCCGATAACCGGATCGAGACGCTGCCCCTGCGGGAGATCGAGCCGGACCCGGCTCAGCCCCGCAAGACCTTTGATGAGGAAACGCTGGCAGAGCTGGCGGCCAGCATCTCAGAGCACGGCCTGCTGCAGCCCATCGCGGTGCGGCCCCACGGGGTGGACCGCTATCTCATCGTGGCCGGTGAGCGCCGCTGGCGTGCCTGCCGAATGGCGGGCCTGACCGAGGCACCTGTCGTCGTGAAGGATGTCACGGATGAGCAGGCCATGGAGCTGGCGCTGGTGGAAAACCTTCAGCGCGAGGATCTGGACCCGGTGGAAGAAGCACTGGGCATCCGGGAGTTGATGACCGCTGTGACCTGACCCAGGAGCAGGCCGCCCGCAAACTGGGCAAGAGCCGCAGCGCACTGGCCAACAGCCTGCGTCTGCTCAACCTGCCCGAAACGGTGCTGGAGCTGCTGAAAAGCGGTTTCCTCACCACCGGCCACGCAAAGGTGGTGCTGGGTCTGCCCACTCCGGAGCTGCAGGAGCAGGCGGCACAGATCATTGCCGACCATGAGCTGAATGTCCGGCAGGCAGAGACCCTGTGCAAGAAGCTGGCCAAGCCCCCAAAAGAGCCTGCGGAGCCCGCCCCGCGCGGCACCCTGCCTGTGGAGGTGGAGGAGAGCCTGAAGCAGGCACTGGCAGTGAGGTCAATGTGGCCTACCACGACGGCAAGGGCAAGCTGACCGTCCATTTCTACTCGGATGAGCAGCTGAAGGCTTTTGCAAACTTATTAGGGCAATATCAGGTTGAGGATTAAACCTCTCCGTCATTGTTGTTGCCTGGTAGGAGAGGCCCTGGCAGCCGATGGAAGCTTTTCGTATACGCCGCCAGCCCGACTGAGAGGTTGTACGAAGGCAAGCCTGACCGAGAAGAAAAACATAGCGATCCAAGGCGGCACGCCGCCTTTGAACGGCATGGGAAAGGGCTTACCTGCCCGTGCGAACCGAAATAGAGTAAGGAGAGTAAATCATGCTTGATATCAAATTTGTCCGTGACAACCCGGATGCTGTCAAGGAAAACATCAAGAAGAAGTTCCAGGATGCCAAGCTCCCTCTGGTGGATGAAGTCATTGAGAAGGACGCAAAGTACCGCGAGTGCCTGAAGGAGGTTGAGAGCCTGAAGGCTGCCCGCAACAAGCTGAGCAAGGCCAACGGCCCCCTGTTCGGTCAGCTGAAGAAGTGCACCGACGAGGCCCAGAAGGCCCAGCTGCAGGCACAGATCGATGCCAACAACGCCGCCGTCAAGGCCGACGCGGACAAGATGGCAGAGCTGGAGGCCGAGGAAGCCAAGCTGGCTGACCGCATCCAGGAGATCATGTACACCATTCCTCAGATGATCGACCCCAGCGTGCCCATCGGCCCCGATGACACCTACAACGTGGAGGCTCAGCGCTTTGGCGAGCCTGTGGTGCCCGATTTCCCCATCCCGTACCACACCGAAATCATGGAGAGCTTTGACGGCATCGATATGGATGCTGCAGGCCGCGTTGCCGGCAATGGCTTCTACTACCTGCTGGGCAACATTGCCCGCCTGCACGAGGCTGTGCTGGCTTATGCCCGCGACTTTATGATCGACAAGGCTTCACCTATGTCATTCCTCCCTTTATGATGCACGGCAACGTGGTGCAGGGCGTGATGTCCTTCCCCGAGATGGATGCCATGATGTACAAGATCGAGGGCGAGGATCTGTACCTGATCGGCACCAGTGAGCACACCATGATCGGCCGCTTCATCGACCAGACCCTGGACGAGGCCACTCTGCCCCTGACCCTGACCTCCTACAGCCCCTGCTTCCGCAAGGAGAAGGCGCACACGGCATCGAGGAGCGCGGCATCTACCGCATCCACCAGTTCGAGAAGCAGGAGATGATCGTGGTCTGCCGCCCCGAGGAGAGCGCCGACTGGTACGAGAAGCTCTGGAAGAACTCCGTGGAGCTGTTCCGCAGCATGGAAATCCCCGTGCGCCAGCTGAACTGCTGCTCCGGCGATCTGGCTGACCTGAAGGTCAAGAGCTGCGATATCGAGGCCTGGAGCCCCCGCCAGCAGAAGTACTTTGAGGTCTGCTCCTGCTCCAACTTGGGCGATGCACAGGCACGCCGCCTGCACATCCGCGTCAAAGGCAAGGACGGCAAGACCTATCTGGCCCACACCCTGAACAACACCTGCGTGGCTCCTCCGCGTATGCTGATCGCCTTCCTGGAGAACCACCTGCAGGCCGATGGCTCCGTGACCATCCCCAAGGTGCTGCAGCCCTACATGGGCGGCCTGGAAGTTATGGTTCCCACCCACAAGAAGGGCTGAGCCTGAGCTTTTCCACAAAGCACTCATAAAATGTTGAAAACCCCGCCGTCCGCGTGATGCAGACGGCGGGGTTTTGTTGTGTAGAAAAAACAAAAAAAAGCTCCTGATTTTTCAATCAGAAGCTTTTTGGTGACCGTACGGGAATCGAACCCATGTTACAGCCGTGAAAGGGCCGTGTCTTAACCGCTTGACCAACGGGCCTCAAAAACACAGAGCTTCGCTAAAACCTCCGACATCCATCATCCACTACTGCGGACGACCGTCCCCCTTATCTTAGCGAAACTCTGTAACGTGGTAGCGGTAACTGGATTTGAACCGGTGACACTTCGGGTATGAACCGAATGCTCTAGCCAACTGAGCTATACCGCCATATTTATTTTGTGCACTTGAACAGTGCTTTATTATTATATCCAATCGACCGCGATTTGTCAACAATTATTTCGCAAAAATTCAAAAATTTCTGAAATATCTCCTTCCATGGCATAAAAAGGACGCTGTAACAGAAAAAAGTTACAGCGTCTTGCGTAAATCATTCCCGGTATTTCTCCATCATTTCTTTGAACAGCACAGCCGGAGAGGGCGGCGTGTAGGTGATGGCGTTGGCACCCGCCGCAATGGTGGCGGAAATGCTCTCGCCGGTCTTGCCGCCGCTGGCGATGATGGGCACATCCGGGAACTGCTCCCGGATCTTTGCCACCACCCGGGGCGTGTCGGTGCTGCAGGCCACATTCAGGATGGATGCCCCGGAATCAATGCGGCTCCGGATGTTGGTGTCCTCTTTTGTCACTGTGATGATGACTGGGATGTCCACCACCCGCGAGACCGCCAGCAGGTTCAGGTCAGAGATGGGGGAATTGAGCACCACGCCCATGGCACCCTGGCTCTCCACATCGCGGGCAAGGTTCAGGGTGCGCACGCCGTGGGTGGTGCCGCCGCCCACACCGCAGAATACCGGGATGTAGGATGCCTTGATGATGGCATCGCTGATGGCCTGCTGGGGCGTGAAAGGATAGACCGCGAACACCGCGTCCGCGTCGCAGTTGCGGATGATGGCAAGGTCGGTGGTGAATACAAAGCTTTTCAGCCGCCGCCCGTTGATAACGATGCCGCTGGCGGCATACACCTCCTGGGGCATTTTCAGGATGTTGTGGCGCAGGCGGCTCTCTACGTTGGGGGAAGTTTTCTTTTCAGCTGCCATGGGCAAGTCCTCCGTTTCTCAATTGTATCAAATGGGAACTATATTATAGGAAAACAGGGGAGTTTATGCAAGAAACATCCTGTGAACAGTCTGCAAATAAAAATCGACCCTCTCCGTCCGTGCTTCACAGCGCCGGAGAGGGTCGTTCCTTTAATGTGTTCTAACGTATTCTAAAATATCCTCAGGCACGCCGGCCAGCGCATCGGCTCCGGCGGCAGTCAGCTCTGCGCGGCCCCGGAAGCCCCACAGCGCCCCCATGGCAGGCAGACCGGCATTGTGCCCGGTCAGGATATCTACATCGCTGTCGCCCACAAACAGGGTGCTGGCAGGGTCTGCGTGCAGGTCCTGCATCAGGCTGTAAACACCGGTGGGGTCGGGCTTGGTGGGCACGCCCGGGCGGCTGCCCCGCACCAGAACAAACCGACCTGCCCCGAAATAATGCTCGATGATCTTGCCGCACAGCGGGTCAGCCTTGTTGGAGAACACCGCGCACTGCACGCCCGCGGTGTTCAGCGCGTCAATGAGGGCAGCAATGCCCGGGTAAGGCGCGGTCTTGTCCTCCTTGTGGGCATCGTACCGGGCGGTAAACTCCGCCAGCGTAGCGGCCAGCTGCTCCGGTGTGCGGGCATCGGCGGGCGAAAACCGCTCCACGAGCTTCGGGATGCCGTTGCCCACCATGTGCTTGAACTGCTCCACCGTAAACTCCGGCCACCCATGCTGTGCACACACCCAGTTGCCTGCATCAGCCAGGTCGTCGATGGTGTTCAGCAAAGTGCCGTCCAAATCAAATAATACCGTATGAATCATAACAATTTTACTTCCCCTAAAAACAATAACGTTATCTTTATGCCAAGGGCTCCCCTTATTGGGGGAGCTGTCGCCGATCGGCGGCTGAGAGGTTTAATTCGTTTCCATAAATCTGAAAAAATTTCTCCGCATCCCGCAGCGGCACGCTCCTCACCTTGAGTTTTGCCCAGCCGGGAAAGGTCAGGGTCAGGTTGGCGCGGCCCACACTGGCAGCCAGGGGCTTTGTGCTGCGGTCAGGCAGACATCCGGTGCAACACACAGATGCAGTGCAGGTAGAGCCCCTGCTGCCGCCGCAGGGTCATGCGGCCCTCCCGCAGCCAGAGGCCCTCCCGCCGATAGCCTGCCGCAGCCCCGGCCAGCAGCGCCCCAAAGAAGAACGTGGGGATGAGCAGGGTCACGGTCAGCTGGGGCAGCACTGTGGCCGAGACCAGCGTCAGCAGCAGGCAGAGGGCAAAGGGAATGCCTGCCGGTGCAAAAAAGATGAGACTGCGCTGCTGGGTGCGGGCCAGCAGGTCAGGCGGCATCCGGAACTCCGGCAGCAGCTCCCGGAACAATGCTTCCTCGCCGCTGCGGCAGACGAACAGCGGCAGCTCGGGGGAGCAGCCGCCCGCCGTTACAAAGACCGGCCAGCGTTTCATCAGCCGTGCGGCGGGGGAGATGCGGACATCTGCAAAGCTGATCTCGCTTGTTCGCACCCGGCACTCGAAGTGTTCCAGCCAGCCGCCCCGGCTGCGATCTGGTCGGCTGTGTGCCAGACAGTGTAGTGCACGGTCTGGGCAAAGCTGCGCATCAGGCTGGCCCCCAGCAGAAAGCCTGCAGCCGCCAGCAGCCATGCCGCGCCTGCAGGGAGCCACCGCGCCGCGAATCGGGCCAGAAAGCTCACCTGGATCTGGGCAAAAACGGCAGGGTTCCAGTCCGGAACATCCCGGGTCTGGCGCACGGCCAGCACAAACAGGGCCAGCGTGGAGAGCCGTTGGCCCCCAGAAGACCCAGCGCCGCCCGCTCCCCTCCGGCGGGCCGGTGCAGGGCCGGCTTTACCAGAGGCATCAGCTGGTCTGCCACCGCCTCGGCATCGGCTTTGGGCAGGCAGACCGAAAGGGTGTGCTTTTGCGCCGCGCCCACCGGGTAAAGGGTCAGGCGGCTTGCCCCGGCCATCCGGTAGAGCAGGGGCCGGTCGATGGTCAATGCCGCCAGCATCTCGCCCCGCAGGGCACGATCCAGCCGGATGCCCAGCCGCCAGTGCAGATGAAAGGCTCCGGTGTCGTCCAGGCTCCAACTGCTCACACGCAGGATGCCCCAGCTCACTGCGCAGAGCAGAAGGAACAGCAGCGCATCCTGCCGCAGAGCCGTGTGCAGGGCTGTCCAGTTCCGCTCAAACAGCACCTGAACCAGCGGCAGCAGATAGACCACCAGCGTCTTGTGCAGAAACCGCAGGACGGTAAAGGGGTGCAGGCGGCGTTCGTTCATCGGATCTCCTCCGCAAGGGCATGGGTGAGGGCAGCGGCCTGCTCTGCCGGGACCGCCGGTAAAATAAGCCGCGTGCCCGGTGCCGTGATGACGACCACCGATACCCCTGCCAGCCGGAGCAGCGGCGTGCGCAGCCGGAACAGCCTGTTACAGCCCTGCGTCGGATCGCCCGCCGCAGCGGGAAGACGATGCCGGAGTACACCGTCAGGGTCTCCGCGCCCAGCGCGGCGGCATAGCTGCAGGCGCGCTGGTACACCACCGCCACCAGTGCGGCCCAGAGCAGGCAGAACACCACCCCGCGGCAGCTCTGCCAGAACACAAAGGGAGCCGCCAACAGGCCCGGGATGGCGGCCCAGCAGCAGAGCACAGCCCGGCCCCGGGGCGGGATGATGAGCGCCGTGCGGCGCAGCTCCCGCTCCGTCACTTGCTGTTCAGCTCCCAGGCATCGGTCAGCAGGTGCAGGGTATCGTCCTGCGTCAGCACCAGGATGCGGTCCCAGGGCAGCAGAACGGTGTTGCCGTGGGGGATGATGAACTCGGTGTCGCGGGTGATGCTGACCAGAATGGCATCGCCGGGAATGGGCACATCCATGATGGCTTTGCCCGCAAACTTGAAGTTCTCGGGCAGCAGGATCTCGTTCAGGCTGGCCGTGCCGCCGCCCAGGCTGAGCAGCTGGCGGATGGTATCCGTCTCGATCTCCCGTTCCAGAATGTGGCTCAGGTTGTCGGTGCCGCAGACCACGGTGTCCACGCCTAAGGTGTGCAGCAGCTCCCGGTTCTGGGGTTGGAGGCCCGGGCACGGTGCGGTCCACGCCGAACTCCCGCTTGGCGATCTGGCAGGCCACGAGGTTGTCCTCGTCCGAGCCGGTCACGGCCACAAAGGCGTTGCAGCTGCCAACATCGGCGGTGCGCAGGGTGTCCACGCTGATGGAATCGCCGCAGATCACGGGGATGTCCAGCGAATCTGCCAGCATCCGGCACTGGGCCTCGATGGGTTCAATGATGACCACCGAATGGTGGTTCGTCAGCAGGCTCTGGGCCAGATACCGCCCAACACGCCCGCCGCCTGCAATACAAACTTTCATATAAAAACCTCATAATACTTAAAGTATATAGAAACTTTGCCTGAACCAGCTCTTGGCTCCCCCTTTGGGGGAGCTGGCAAAGCCGTCAGGCTTTGACTGAGAGGGTGAGCCAGTTTCCATTATTTCGCCAGCGAACGGAACACTGCCTGTTCTGTCAGGATGGTGGGGCAGATCGTGTCCAGCTCGTAGGTCTTGTGGTAGAGCACCTGCAAATGCGGGTCGGAGACGCGGCAGATGACCTTTTCGCGCCGGAAGATGTTCTTGGCGATCTGTGCGGCCATCAGGTTCACGGAGTCATCCTCGCTCACGGCGGCCACAGCGTCGCAGTTCTCCACGCCGCCCTGCTTGAGGATGTCGGGTCGGTGGGGTCGCCCACAAGGGCCGTGCCGCCAAAGGAATAATCATCAAAGCTGTCCAGCCGCTTGAGCTGCTCAGGGTCCTTTTCGACCAGGGAAATATCATGGCCGATGCGTTCCAGATCCCGCACCAGTGCCGCGCCCACCTGGTCGCAGCCGATCACCAGAATATTCATGGATGTCACCTCATTGTTCAAAATCTGTTGTTATCTGGCCCGGCATTCCGCGTCAGAAGGAAACACAGGGAAAAACGTTGTGTCCAGTATAGCATATTTCCGGCGGCAGATAAATACAGAAAAAGCAGACAGTGCTCCTGTATAAAATTTGTGATTTTTCGTGCGCAGGCTCTCAGAATATGATATACTGAAGAGCGAACCCAATCTGAATGTGTGCAGAGCGCCTGTGCCGCTTTGCAGGGAGGAGAACCCATGTTTCTTGAAATACTGAAAGCCATCCTGATGGGCATTGTGGAGGGCATCACCGAGTGGCTGCCCATCTCGTCCACCGGCCACATGATCCTGGTGGAGCAGGTGGTCAAGTTCAACGCCAGCGAGGAATTCATGTCCATGTTCCGCGTGGTCATCCAGCTGGGTGCCATTCTGGCCGTGGTGGTGCTGTTCTGGAATAAGCTCTGGCCCTTCGGCCTGCGCCATGGCCGCGTCTGCTCCAAGCCTGCTGTCTGGCAGCTCTGGTTCAAGGTGGTGGCCGCCACCATTCCGGTGCTCATCATCAGCCCGCTGGACGACTGGTTTGAGAACCGCTTCTACAATTACATCACGGTCGCCGCCATGCTGATCCTGTACGGTGTCCTCTTCATCCTTGTGGAGAACCGCCGCACCGCCCCGCATGTCACCCGACTGGAACAGATCACCTACCGCGAAGCCTTCATCGTTGGCGTGTGGCAGATGCTGGCCATCATCCCGGCACCTCCCGCTCCGGTGCCACCATTGTGGGCGGCCTGCTGCTGGGTCTGTCCCGTGCCTGCGTGGCCGAGTTCACCTTCTTCCTCGCCATCCCCGTTATGGCGGGCGCGTCCCTGCTCAAGGTGGTCAAGTTCGTCCTCTCCGGCGCTGCGATGACCGGCACCGAGATCGCTGTCCTCGTTGTGGGCTGCGTGGTCGCCTTTGTGGTCAGCCTTGCCGCCATCCGCTTCCTGATGGATTACGTCAAGCGCCATAACTTCAAGTTCTTCGGTCTTTACCGCATCGTGCTGGGCCTGATCGTCCTGGCCGTGGCCGCCATCACCGCCATTGCGTAAATCGCCCCCCGAACCCCCCAGCCGCCCGTCCGGGCGGCTTTTTTGCGCCCTGGGGCAATTGCACCGGCCCCGGCCTTGTGCTATACTGGAGCCATAAAGAGAGAACCCGGCGGCGGGAAAGTGCCGCGCCTGAAATTGTCAAAAACGGAGGAGATCCCTATGGAAGCATCGACTGTATATTACACCGACTTCCGGTGTCCTGTGGCACCAGCCTGACCGAAAAGCTGCGCCGCCTGTGCATTGCGGCGGGCATCAAGAGCATTGATATGGACGGCAAGTTCGTGGCCATCAAGATGCACTTTGGCGAGCTGGGCAACCTGGCTTTCCTGCGCCCGAACTACGCCAAGGTAGTGGCAGACCTGTGCAAGGAGCAGGGGGGCCAGCCCTTCCTGACCGACTGCAATACGCTGTACCCGGCAGCCGTAAGAACGCGCTGGAGCACCTGAGCTGCGCGCAGGAAAACGGCTTCTGGCCCATGACCACCGGCTGCCAGATCATCATTGGCGATGGCCTGCGCGGTACCGATGAGCTTGAGGTGCCCGTGCCCAACGGCGAATACTGCAAGACCGCCAAGATCGGCCGCGCCATTATGGATGCCGACATCTTCATCAGCCTGACCCACTTCAAGGGCCACGAAGCGACCGGCTTCGGCGGGGCCATCAAGAACATCGGCATGGGCTGCGGTTCCCGTGCGGGCAAGATGGAGCAGCACTCCTCCGGTAAGCCCGCCGTGCAGGAGGAGCTCTGCCGCGGCTGCCACCGCTGCGCCAAGGAGTGCGGCTCCGATGCCATCCGCTACAACGAGAACAACAAAGCGGTCATTGATTACGAAAAGTGCAAGGGCTGCGGCCGCTGCATCGGTGCCTGCAACTTCGATGCCATCTATTCCATCGACAGCAGCGCCAACGAGGAGCTGGACCGCAAGATGGCAGAGTACGCCGCCGCCGTCTGTGCAGACCGCCCCTGCTTCCACATCAGCCTGGTGCAGGATATCAGCCCCAACTGTGACTGCCACGGCGAGAACGATGCCCCCATCCTGCCGGATATCGGCATGTTTGCCTCCTTTGACCCCGTGGCGCTGGATCAGGCCTGTGCCGATGCCTGCCTGAACGCACAGCCCCTGCCCAACAGTCAGCTGGGCCAGAACCTTGCAAAGCCCGGCTGGAACTGCCACCACGACAACTTCAAGGATTCCAACCCCAATGTCGAGTGGAAGGCAACGCTGGAGCAGGCCGAAAAGATCGGCATGGGCACCCGCCAGTACACTCTGAAAAAGATCTGAACATAAAAACAAGCCCGACAACGTCGGGCTTGTTTTATGTCTCTTGCATTCAGGGGCAGACGGAACGATCAATACTCGCTGGAAGCCGGGACCAGTACGTCAATGACATCGGCCAGGGCTTTCCAGTTTTCCTCGGAACAGCCGGGCAGATCTTTGGCATCCAGACCGGCATCCTCAATGCGGCCGGTCATGCTGTCCTTGTCGGTCAGCAGGGTCTCGGCATCGGCCTTAATGAGCGGCCAGGCATCGGCAAAGCTCTGCTGGTCATCGGCGCTCAGGCTGTCGAACCACTGGTATAGGCATCTTTGATGTCGCTGACCGGCTGGATGCTCATGTTGCAGCCATCGGCCCATTTCAGCAGGGAAGCCGCCGCGATGACGGATTTCAGCGAGCAGCCGGACACGCCGGGGCCCCAACCGAGGCAGGGGGCAAAGGCATCGTCCGGGTCAGAGAGGGAGAACAGGGAGTTCTCGCCTGCGTCCAGCGGGCCCACCTTGCCAGTGTCGGCGGTCACAGTGGAAGAGGGGATGCTCTCGCTTGCAGAAGCGGAAGAGCTGGAAGCGGCAGTGCTGCCGGAAGAGGTGCTGCAGCCTGCCAGCACGCCGCACAGCAGGGCGGCGCAGACCAGCAGGGAAAGAATACGCTTGCGAATCATAGGAAAGCCTCCTTTTATCGTGTTCCGGCCCATCTGCCGGAGAAACTGCTCTGGTACATTTCTAGTATACTGTTCTGCCGGGCTGTTGTCAATCGGCGTGCGCAGGACGATTTTTCACCCCGGCTGTGCAAACTATACAAACTTTTGTCCTTTTTTTCTCAGTCGGGCGGGATTGACATTTTTTGCGCTGGCGCGTATAATCCGGCCATGGTCAAACTGGGAGAAATGAGTGAAGAACCGGAAAAAGGGGGAGAAACGGATGCAGAAATTTCTGCGGCGGCTGGAACGCTTTTCACAGTCGCTGCTGTCGCCGCTGTCTTATCTTTCGGCGGCGGGCCTGCTGCTGGTGCTGGGGGCGCTGCTCACCAGCAAGCCCCTGTGTCAGGCACTGCCGGTGCTGCAGTGGGCTCCGCTGCAGCTGGTGGGTCAGCTGCTCTATAACGGGATGATGGTGCTCATCAACAACCTCAGCGTCATTCTCTGCGTGGGGGTGGCTGCCGTGCGCGCCAAAACCGAAAAGCAGGAAGCCGCCCTGCTGGCGCTGATGGCTTACCTTGTGTTCCTCACAGCCAACCACACCGCGCTGGAAGCGCTGGGACTGCTTGCCCAGCCCAACGGGATGACCGGCCTTGCGGGCACGGGCCAGACCACCATTCTGGGCATTCAGGTGGTGGACACCGGCGTGGCAAGCGGCATCGTGCTGGGCTTTGCGGCGGCGTGGCTTTTCAACCGCACCTGCGAAAAGCAGTTTTATGGCATGATCACCCAGCTCTATTCAGGTCTGCGGTGGTCGTTTTTGTGGCTGTCGGCGCTGGCGGTGGCACTGGGCTGGGGTTCTGCTTCGTCTGCCCGCCGCTGCAGCGGGCGGTCAGCGCCCTCACGGGCTGGATCGCGGCTTCAGGGAACGCGGGTGTGTTCCTTTACGGCTTTCTGGAACGGCTGCTCATCCCCACCGGCCTGCATCACCTCATCTATATGACCGAGTACACCATGGGCCTGCCCCTCTCAGACGGCATCGTCTGGATGTACACCGGCTTCACCAAGACCTTTGGCTATCTGGGCATTGCGGCGGCCTTCATCTTCACGGCCCGCAAAGAGAATCGTGCCCGTACCGCCGCCGCTATGATCCCGCTGGCGGTCACGGCCTCGGTGGCTCCATCACCGAACCCATTGATTTTCTGTTCTGCTTCGTTTCGCCCCTGCTCTGGGTGGCTCATGCGGTCATTACGGGCGGCTTTATGGTGCTGCTTCATGTCCTGCATGTCCGGGCCTTTACCTCCAACCTGCTGGGGTCGCTGGTGTTCAACCTGAGCGCCGGGGAGCAGCTGCAGAACCTGCCGCTGCTCTATCTGCTGGGCCTTGCGGAGATCCTGACCTACTTTGCCGTGTTCAGCATCCTCATCAAGGCAAAGGATCTGCCCACCCCGGGCCGGGAAGCAGCCCCTTCCACAGACCAGTCCCCGTACGCCGACCCGCAGGAGGTGTGCCGGTTCATCGCCGCGCTGGGTGGGCCGGAGAACATCGCCCAGCTGGGAAACTGCTTCACCCGCCTCCGGCTCACGGTGCGGGATGCCTCGCTGCTGGATATGGGGGCTCTGCTCTCCCTGCCCCATAAAGGTCTTGTGGTGCAGGGCACCCGGGTCCAGCTGGTCTGCGGCCTGCACGCCGCCCAGCTCCGCCATGCGCTTGAACAGCAGCTTGCCGAGATGGCTCCGGTGTGATTGCATTTTGATAAGAGAAACGGTATAATTGTGGCGAAACCTCTCAGTCGTCTGCGGCGACAGCTCCCCTGACAGGGGAGCCAAGAAAGACCCCTGCCTCTCCTATTAGGCAACAACAACCGCCGCCAGTGGCGGATGAAGGGAGTTGTTGTTGGGGCAGCGGCCAACAAGGCACAAGTGCAATACTTTGCACGAAGTGAATGTTGGGAGCCGCAACCCGGACAAGTGGCATTGCGAAGCAATGACGGAGAGGTTTAGCAGCGGATAACCTGAAAATAAAGGAGAACATAAAATGCAGAATAACACCTTTTCCGTCGAAGGTCTCTTCGATTTCCTGAACGCCGGTGTCAGCGCCTTCCACTCCACGGCTGCGGCTGTGAAGCTCCTGGAAGAGAACGGCTACCAGAACTGCCCCGAGAGCGCAGCCTGGGAGCTGGTGCTCGGCGGCAGATATTACACCACCCGCAACGGCTCTGCCGTGCTGGCATGGCGGATGCCCAAGGGTGAGCTGACCGGCTGGCATGTCACCGCCAGCCACGGCGATTCTCCCACCTGGCGCATCAAGCAGCTGGATGGCGGCAAGGACACGGTCTTTGCCAAGGCGGAGACCGAGGGCTACGGCGGCATGATCATGCCACCTGGCTGGACCGTCCCCTGAGCGTGGCGGGCCGCATTCTGGTCCGCACGGAGAACGGCATCCGGAGCCTGCTGGTCCACCCCGACCGGGCGCTGGCTGTCATCCCCAACCTCTGCATCCACTTCAGCCATGACCTGAACAATGGCATGAAGTACAACCCTCAGGTGGATCTGCAGCCCATCTTTGGTGAGGCAGGCTCCACTGCGGGACGCTCTGGCTGAGGAAGCCGGGGTCAAGGCTGAGGACATCGTGGATGCTGACCTGGTGCTCTGCACCCGTGAAAAGGCCGAGCGCGTGGGCCTGAAGGGCGAATATTTCATGTCCGGCCGCATCGATGACCTGGAATGCGCCTACACCACCCTGTGGGGCTTCCTGCAGGGCCGCGGCGAGGAGGAAGGCCGGGGCGATATGTGGGTCATGTTCGACAACGAAGAGGTGGGCTCCTCCAGCCGGCAGGGCGCACAGGGCACCCTGATGGCCAATGTGCTGGCCCGCATTGAGGAAAAACTGGGGGTCACCCGGGAGCAGAGCATCCGTGCCTGCACCAACAGCCTGCTGTTGAGCGCCGACAATGGCCACGCCACCCACCCCAACCACCCCGAAAAGAGCGATCCCGCCAATGTGGCGGTCATGGGCGGCGGTGTGCTGCTGAAGTACAATGCCCGCCAGACCTACACCACCAGCGGCTTTACCGGCGCTGCCTTTGCCGAGATCTGCAAAAAGCCGGTGTGCCGGTGCAGGTGGCCGCAAACCGCGCGGATGTTCCCGGCGGCTCCACGCTGGCAACCTGCTGGGCCACCAGATCCTGATCCCCATGGTGGATATCGGTCTGGCACAGCTGGCCATGCATTCCGCAATGGAGACCGCCAGCTGCAAGGATGCCGAGTACATGGCAAAGGCTGTAGCAGAGTTCTATAACACGCCCATCTCCCAGCCTGTGGACGGCGAGTGGAAGCTGGGCCTGTGAGCGCTGTGACCGGGCGCTTTGCACCCAGCCCCAGCGGGCGGCTGCATCTGGGCAATCTGGCCTGCAGCCTGCTGGCCTGGCTCAGCGCCAGAAGTCAGGGCGGGCGCATCGTTCTGCGCATTGAGGATCTGGATGCCGAGCGCTGCCCCCGCAAATATGCCGACGCGCTGGAAGAGGATCTGGAATGGCTGGGCCTTGTCTGGGATGAGGCGGCAGCCACGGCGGCCCCAACGGCCCCTATTACCAGAGCGAGTGCGCCGCCATCTACACCGAGAGCTATAACAAACTGGAAGCACAGGGCCTTGTTTACCCCTGTTTCTGCTCCCGTGCCCAGCTCCATGCCGCCAGCGCACCCCACACTTCCGACGGCAATGTGATCTATCCCGGCACCTGCCGGGGGCTGACAGCGGAGCAGATCGCCGAAAAGCGCAAAAAGAAAGCCCCGGCCTATCGTCTCATGGTGCCCGATGAGGACATCACCTTCACCGATGGCTGTATGGCCCCCACACCGAGAACCTGCTCCACGACTGCGGGGATTTCTACCTCCGCCGTGCCGATGGCGTGTTTGCCTACCAGTTGGCTGTGGTGGTGGACGATGCCGCATGGGTGTGACGGAGGTGGTGCGGGGCGCGGACCTGCTCTCTTCCACCGCCCGGCAGCTCTATCTCTATCGTCTGCTGGGCCTGCCCGCCCCAAAGTTTGCCCATTGTCCGCTCCTGCTGGCCCCGGATGGCCGCCGCCTTTCCAAACGGGACGGGGACCAGAGCCTGGAAAACCTGCGGGCAAAGTATACGGCGGAAGAGATCGTGGGCAGGCTTGCCTTTGCTACGGCCTTCAGCCCGAACCGGCCCCCCGCACCCCGGAAAGCCTCATTGCAGACTTTTCCTGGGACAAGGTGCCAAAGCAGGATGTCTGCCTGCCGGAAAATCTGTTTTAAAGAAAACCACAATCTTTGCTGTGCTTGAGCAGAGGTTGTGGTTTATTGTTTACAAAATAAATCGTGTATGGTAGAATATAGATGGTTAAAATCACAGTATAGATTGGAGGAAGTAAAATGAAAAAGATGTTAGCTGGTCTATTGGTGGTATTGACACTTGTGTGTGCGATGCCGCTTGGCGCATTTGCTGCTGAGCCAGAAGATGAAGGAGTGCAGCCGCTTTTTTTTTCCTGAGTGTCCGAAATGCGGTGGCGTACTTAATATTGAAAGAACATGGACGGAATACACATATTATTACACAACTTTATGGGTATATGTGGTATGCGAAAATGGCGACTATTCGAGTAATGAAGTGATGTCTCAAGTTCCCAATCAGACATCTCGTAAAAAGAATGATAATGAGAGCGAGAGTGTTACGTAAATAGACTAAAACAGAAAGGAGCCTGTTATGCGTAAAATGTTAAAAGCGTCGAGTTTGTTGATCTGTGCAATGCTTTTGCTCAGCGCATGTGCAAGCTCTTTGAATCTGAGACCGGGGCCTTTCCGTTCGGAAATGCAGGATGTTTTTGTTCAGCAGACGACACTTGCGGTTCCGGCCAGCCATGCCGAGCATGGGGAGGATTATGTTATTGAGTGGCAGGACCCTGTGATGGAAAAGCACGTCCGGAAATGGCTTGACCGCCCGAAGGGGGATATCTATCACAGCGATGTCTGGGATTATCAGCGAGTCACGATAAATTCCGGAACCGGTGTGAAAGATCTCCTCGTCAAAGATGCACCGGATGGGGTGGACATTGGGGGAAACGTCAGCAGCAATGAGCAGCTGGAAGCCTGTGCGGTCAGGTAGAGGGAACGTATGATCCGGTGGCCTCTCTGGCAGACCTGCGGCATTTTGACAGCTTGCAGGTATTGTCGGTCAATAATAGAAGGGGAGCCCCACCCATTACAGATCTGACAGGTCTGGAGGAATGCAAAAATCTGATGCTTTTGAGTGTGCCCAGTGTGGAAAGCAGCGCATTCCCGACCTTTGCAAAGCTGGATTCCGTGGTAGAGCTGAAGTATGGCAGTGACGGGATCCGGGCGGATTCCAATGTCTCCGACCTTTCGGCGCTGGCGCAGATGAAGTCGCTGAAGATGCTGTGGATCACCGGCAGTGAGGTCGATCTGACCCAGCTGGCCGGAGCTGACTTGCGGTCCTGAGACTGGACGTGACCCGGATCGGTTCGCTGGAACCGCTGAAGCAGATGGAAAATCTGAGCTTTCTGCAGCTGTGCCAAGGGCCGGAGATCGACAGCTTTGCCCCGCTGGCGGAGAGCAGTGTGCAGTATCTGAGTATGTCTCTCTCTCAGGGTGCACAGGAAGCCTACAAGGACATGGATTATACTCCCCTGACCCGGATGCCGCAGCTGATCTGGCTGGATCTGACCAACAACATCACGTTTGATACGGAAACCTGCAAAAAACTGCTGGCAAACGATACGGCCCTGAAATATCTGAAAATTTCCTATACATCAGCGGCCAAAGATGCCGAAGAGCTGGATACAGCGCACCTGAAAGAGTTCACTGCCCCGGCTCCGTAATGCCCCAAAATGCAAAACACCCATGCCAGCGCCGGCATGGGTGTTTTTCCGTACAGATTCACAGCCGCTGCAAGGCTCTTGCGTCACTGCGTTCCAGTGCAGTCATGGCCGTATCCAGAACCATGGCCAGCAGGATGCCCAGCAATACATCAATGCAGCTGTGCTGCTTGAGCAAGACCGTGGACGCAATGATGGAAACGCAGAGCACGGCGGAGGCGGGCCGCATCCAGCGGCGGCCGGGCTCTTCAAAGATGCGGCTGCGATAGTAGGCCATCATCAGGGTGACGGAGTTGAACACATGGATGGAGGGGCAGACATTGAGGGGCGTGTCGGTGGCATAGAGCATCCGCACGGCCTGAGCAAAGAGGTCGCTGCCGTACACCCGGTAGGGCCGCAGGTCCAGCCCGGTGGGCAGGATGACATAGCAGGCCAGCGCAATGGTCATGCCTGCAAACAGGGGCAGGCAGAGCCGCCAGAAGTCGGCCCGGGGCGCTTTCCACAGCAGGTAGAACAGGGTGAACGGGATCCACAAAAACCACGCAAAGTAGGGCACGATGGCATATTTGCAAAAGGGGATCAGGTCGTCCAGATGGCAGTGCACCAGAACATCGGGCACGGCAATATGGACTTCGAGCCAATGGAACGCCGAAAGGTAAAACAGGAGATAAAACGCCATGAACGAAACGGGATGGCGGGAAAACCAGTTGCGCATGGAACACACTTCCTTTTCTGGAATGGGGCCGCAGCCCCGCCTAAAGTTCTTTGCAGCGTATGATTATACCGCGCAAAGACGAAGAAAACAAGACAAAAAGCTGACAAAATCGTGAACACATCCGCGCGGAATTTGGTATGCTTTGGGGAAGCGGATGCAGGGGAGAGAAGCTTCTGCCTATTGATACGAGACAGGATGCGGGTTTCCTGCACAAAAAAAGCCCTCCCCGCCAAAACTGTAATGGCGGAGAGGGCCGGATATACGGAAACTCAGATCACCTTTTGTTCCATCCACCTGCCGCGGACAAAGCGGACACAGAAGAACAGCGAGCGCATGGCCCAATCCAGGAACATGCCCAGCCAGATGAACAGCAGGCCGCAGTGGAACTTGAGCACCATCAGGTAGCAGAAGGCCACCCGGAACACCCACATGGAGATGACGCTGACCGTCATGGTAAAGGCGGCATCTCCGGCGGCGCGCAGGATGTTGGGCAGGGTGAAGCTGGAGGGCCACAGGATCAGCGATACAGCGTTGAACCAGACCATCAGCTCCAGTGCCATGCCGTAGGCATCCGGCGAGAGGTTGAACCAGGAGAGCGCCAGCTTGTTCAGGAAGAACAGGCCGGAAAGATTCATCACCCAGTCCCCGGCGTAGGCAGTCAGGAGCAGCAGGCGGGAATAGCGCTTGGCCTGCACCTTTTCCCCGGCACCCAGACACTGGCCCACAACGGTCAGCGCGCCGATGCCCACAGCGGAGGCGGGCACGTTCAGGAAGCTGGAGATGTTGCCTGCCACGGCGTTTGCCGCAATGGCGGCGGTGCCCAGCGTGCTGGTCAGGCTGGAGACCGACAGCTTGCCGATCTGGAACATGCCGTTCTCGATGCCGGCGGGAATGCCGACTTTCAGGATGCGCTTGATGAGGTCGAGGTCAGGCTTCAGGTCGGTGAGGTGGTCGATGCGCAGCGCACAATCCGGCTTCTGCAGCAGGAACATCACGGTGAAACAGGCGATCATCCGGCTCACGAGGCTGGCGGTGGCCGCACCCATCACGCCCATGCCGAACCCGTAGATCAGGATGGCGTTGCCGCCAATGTTCACCACGTTCATCACCAGGCTGGAAAGCATACTGATCTTGCTGTTGCCCTGGGCGCGGAACAGAGCCGCACCGGCGTTGTACACGCCAATAAAGGGATAGCTCAGGGCCGAGAGCAGGAAATAGGTCTCAGCGTAGCGCATCACATCCGCGTCAATGGAGCCGAAGATGCCCCGCAGGATGGCGTGCCGCCCCACCGCCACGATGACGGCGGTGACCACGCTGAGCGAGATCATAATGAACATGATCTGTGCGGCGCTGGCCTTGGCCCATTTGGCTCCCGGTGGCCGATGTACTGGCTGGCGACCACCGCGCCGCCGGTGGCCAGTGCGCTGAGCAGCTGGATCATCAGCACATTGAAGGAGTCCACCAGGCTCACGCCCGAAACGGCGGCTTCGCCCACCGAGGAGACCATCAGGGTGTCCGCCAGACCGATGGAGATGCTGAGGGCCTGCTCTGCCACCAGCGGCAGGAAAAGTGAGATGAGCTGTTGACGGTTGAACAGCGGTCTGGATGTGGTCGATGCGTCTGTCATGGTGTCCTCCCTTGGCGCGTGGATTCAAACACACCCATGATAGCGCGGAATGACGTGAAAATCAAGATGTTGTATCCAACAAATCAAAAAATCAGGCAAACTCTTTGCTGGGGGTCAGGCTGGAGCCGTAATAAACGATGTAGTCGTAGGGGATCTGAGGGTTGTACGCGGCCAGATCGCCGTACTTGGCCAGAATGTCGTTCCGCAGGTTCTCCGGGGTGTAGGGCTGCCCGGCGGAAAGGGTGTCGGCGCAGACAGCGTTCCACATGCTCTCGGTAAAGGCGGCGCAGTTGAAGTAGGCCGACCAGTGATCAGACTTTGCAAGGTTGCGGTTGACCACATCCAGCTGGCCCTGATCCAGCGAGGTCTGGACAGCGTAGATGTTCTGGTAGTAGGAATCGGCCAGATAGCGCTTGTAGTAGCCCTCCAGATTGTACCAGATGCCGGTGTGCTCCCAGCGGTTGCCGCGGGGGCTGAAGGTCATCTCGGTGTCGGGCGCGATCCGCAGGCCGCCCACCTCGATGTCGTGGTCAGAGACGTTCCGCACCGAGAGGAAGGAGTGGCCGCTGGAATTGATGGAGGCATCGCCCCGGTCCTCAGCCCGGGCGTAGATGCGCAGCAGGGCCACGGCACCCTCGGCGGGCTTTGCACCGTAGGCCTGCACGGCAGATTTATGGTCGGCCTGCTCAAAATCGTAGGGGCCGCCGGTGCTGGTGGTGAAACCGACGATGTTGCGGATCTGATCCTCAAGGGGGCTTACATCGGTGATGACACGTTGGTCCTGGGGGGCGGGCGTGGCGGCGGGAGCCTCGGCCAGTGCGGCGGTGCTGCCGAACACGCACAGAGCCAGTGTCAGGCAGAGGGAAAGGGCGTGGAACTGCTTTTTCATGGGGGAACCTCCAAAGAGAAAAATTTCAGGTCAAGGATAGACGATTTTTGGGACGCTGTCAAGAAAAAGATGTCTGCCGCCTTTACCCCCGGTGCCGGATGTGTTAAAATGAAGCTGGCAGCCGTGCCCGGTGGTTTGGGGTATGGAGCCGATCGGAAGGTAAATGAATCTGACCCAGAGAGGGGAACAACCTATGCCAAAAGAAGCACACAAGGTCGTGGTCATCGGGCACCGCAACCCCGATACCGATTCCATCTGCTCCGCCATTGCCTATGCGGAGCTCAAAACCGCACCAGCACGCTGGTCTGTGAGCCGCGCCGTGCCGGTAAAATGAATCAGGAGACCGAGTTCGTCCTGAAAAAGTTCGGTGTCACGCCGCCCCGGATGTGCACCGACGTGAACCCCAAGATCCGGGACGTGGATTACCGCGAGATGCCGGGCATCCCGGGCTCCACCAGCCTGCGCCGCGCGTGGAAGATCATGCGCGACCAGCAGATCGACACCCTGTCTATCACCAGCGCGGACAACGAGCTGGAGGCATCATCACCGTGAAGGATCTTGCCACCGCCAACATGGACGTGTTCGATACCGCAGTGCTGGCCAAGAGCCGTACCTCTTATAAGAACATCCTTGAAACGCTGAACGGCACCATGGTGGTGGGCAATGCTGACGCGGTCTGCACCACCGGCCACATCAAGATCGGCACCGCCACCCCCGAGATGCTGGAAAGCAGCGTGGAAAAGGGGGATATCGTCATTCTGAGCAACCGGTACGAAAGCCAGCTCTGCGCCATTGAAAAGGAAGCCTCCCTGCTCATCATCTGCAACGGGGCCAAGGTGGGCCGCACCATCCAGCGCATTGCCGATGAGACCGGCGTTGCCATTATGACCACCCCCGAGGATACCTATGCGGCGGGCAAGCTCATCAGCCAGTGCGCACCCATCTCCTATTATATGACCCGGGACAACATCCTCAAATTCACCCTCGTCACCCCCGTGGCCGATGTGCTGCGGGTGATGGCAAAGGTGCGCCACCGCTATTTCCCCATCCTCGATGAGGACGGCAAATACTGCGGCATGGTCAGCCGCCGCAACGTCATTGCCCTGCGCAAGCGGCGCATCATTCTGGTGGACCACAACGAGGCCACCCAGGCCGTGGAGGGCTTTGATCAGGCCGAGATCCTGGAGATCATCGACCACCACCGCATCGGCAGTCTGGAGACCAGCGGCCCGGTCTACTTCCGCAACCAGCCCGTGGGCTGCACCGCCACCATCATCACCCAGATGTACGATGAAAACGGTGTGGACATCCCGCCCCAGATCGCGGGCCTGCTGCTGGCGGCCATCCTTTCGGATACGCTGGCCTTCCGCAGCCCCACCTGCACCCCCGTGGATGAAAACGCCGCCAAGCGTCTGGCCAAGATCGCAGGCGTGGACATTGAAGAGTTTCCACCGAAATGTTCGAGGCCGGTGAAAAACTGGATGGCAAGACCCCCGAAGAGGTCTTTTTGCAGGACTTCAAGGTGTTCATGTGCGGCGATATCCGCTTTGGCGTGGCGCAGGGCAGCTACATGACCCGCAAGAATCTGCAGGCCGCCCAGGCGCTGCTCCAGCCCTATCTGGAGGAGGCCCGGAACAAGCAGAACGTAGAGGACATCTACATGCTGCTGACCGATGTGCCCAAGGAGGAGAGCGTGGTCATCTGCACCGGCCGCTACGCCGCCGAGGTGTTGAGCAACGGCTTTGAGAGCCGGCCCGCCGCCGACGGCAGCTGGACGCTGCCCGGCGTGGTCAGCCGCAAAAAGCAGTTCATCCCCGCCATGATGAGCGCCTATCAGGAGCTGTGACCCCCCGATACAAAACACGAAGCCCCCGGAACCCTGCATGTTCGGGGGCTGTTGTGTTTTGTAAGGGAGCGTCAGGCTGCGACTTTTAAGGGAGAGTTATCAGTCCAGATGGTGCCATCCAAAAGCTTTGTTACGGCCAGTGTGCCGTTCACGCTGACCCGCGCGGGGTCCAGCGCATAGAAATCGCTCTCCCGCAGGTTTTCGGGGTCTGCCGTGGGGGAGATGCCCACCACGCACACCCAGTGTCCGTAGGTGCTGCTGGTGGCGATGTGGGGGTAATTGACCTCTTTCCAGCCGGAGCCGGAGAGGTGGTATTCATAGCTCGTCACGCGGTTGTGTGCTTGGACACGCCGCTGACAGCGGTGTTTTTCAGATGTACGATGACAGGCCGCCCGGCCTGCAGCTCTTCATACAGGCGGGAAAGGCAGTCGGAAAGGGAGCCGCTGTAAGCGTAGTACCCGGCGGCAGACCATACCGCGCCGTTCGACCACATCCCGCTGCCCGAGCAGGGCCTGCCATCCAGAATGGTGCGGGCGTAGCGCAGGGCGTACCAGCTGCACCGGCCCGAGGTCTGGTTGCCGATGGAGACGATCTGCTGGCTGTCGAAGGACAGCAGCGTGATGCCGTTCACATCCTGCAATTGTGCCGCCGCAGCCTTTGGCGCGGCCAGAAAGCTCAGGCACAGCAGAACTGCTGCCATGAAAACGCGCACCGGAGCGCGCAGGGAACCATGCTGCATGGGGCAAACTCCTTTTCCTTGTTCAGGAACGGCACCCGGCGGTTCCCATTGCCTTAAGTTTAGCACCAAATCGTGGTAGAATTGTGTAAACGCCGGAAATATTTTCCGGTTTTTGCCCCGGGCACGGCAAAGGATCTTTGCGAAGATTCGTTCTGGAAAAAACAACAAAAGCAGGAGAAAATGTTTGGTGAAGCTGGCAATTGACAAAAGCGACAGTCGTTGGATAAAATAAAGCTGGAAGGGGCCCTGTTTCAAAATGGAAAGGCACCCTGCATATTATGATAACAACACAACAAAACGACTGGAGGTCTCGACATGAAAATGCTGAAAAAACTGGCCGCTTTGATTCTGGCGGCGACCATGGTACTTGTTCTGTTCACCGCCTGCGGTGATGGCGGCGGCACCGGCACCAGAGAGCCGGAAAAAGAAGCAAAGGCATTTGCAACTTTCTCCAAGAATGATCGGGTTGCAGCTGATGCAAGAGTCAACGATCCCCAGCTGCAGGCTGTGGCTGAGAAGCACTTGGACGAGGATCTGCAGGCAAAGGTCGATTTCTTTGGTGCAAAGCTCTTTGGCAAGGTTCACGTGGAAGGCAAGGAGGAAGAGTATCTGACCATTACCGTGACGGCAAAATACGATTACGGGCCTTTTGTGAGTGCATTCATGGAGGCACTTCAGAGGGAAATCAATAGCGAGATTGGTACCAACGTCAACGTGGATGGCAAGGGCAGCTGGACTAAGCTGGGTGTCGTGGTCAAGAGCGACAGTAGCCATAGCTACATGGCAGTGGCATTCCGAATCCATAACCCCAAATACAACAAGTAAATTAAATCAGTTTTCCCCGGAGCGTGCTGAAAGGCCGCCCTCCGGGGCTTTTTTGCGTCTGGAGCACTTGACTTATAATTATAATATAATTATAATATAGATATGGAAAGCATACAGTTTGAGTGGGATGAAAATAAAAACCGCATCAATCAGCACAAACACGGCATTTCATTCCTGGAAGCAAAGACAGTTTTCTATGACGAGGAAGCATTGGTAATTGATGACCCGGAGCATTCAGAACAGGAGGACAGATTTATCATTCTCGGCCTGAGCAGTAGGGCAAATCTGCTTGTCGTGTGTCACTGCTACCGTGCGTCAGATACTGTCATCCGTATTATCTCGGCCAGAAAGGCCACAAAAACTGAATCGAAATATTATGGAAAGTGAGGCCTGTGTTATGCTCAAAGAGTACGATTTCAGCAATGCAAGGAAGAACCCCTACGCCAAGGCGCTGAAAAAACAGATCACCATTAACATTGACAGCAATACCATTGATTACTTCAAGGAGCAGGCCGAAGTGGTGGGCATCCCTTACCAGACCCTGATCAATTTGTACTTGAAAGACTGCGTTGCCAATAACCGTCATTTGTCTCTGTCGTGGCAGTGAGAAGAAAAACAGGCTCGTCCGGTTTTGCTCCGGATGGGCTTTTTGTTTGCAACTTTCCCATAAAAGATGCAAAAAAGGCTGTGATGTGGTACAATAAAAAATAGATTTTGTCGAAAGAAAGGAACCTTTGGATGCAGCTGTTTGAACTGGTCAGCCCGCGGCTGTTCCGCCCGCTGGCGGGGCCCAACCGGGCGTTTTATGCGGAGCTGCTGCTCCTGCTGTGGGAGGAGTGCCGCCACACGGCGGATTACTCCATCTCCCGGGCAGAAGCGGTGAGCCGGGCCGAGGATTACTTTGCGGCGCTGGCAAAGCCGCTGGCACTGGATGCCGATGACGCGGGCGATGAAGCAGAACAGCCCACCCGGGACCCCCATACCCTTGCGCTGGGCTTTCTGCTCCGCCTGCGCCGCACCGGCTGGCTGGAAGAGCAGCCCGGCAGCTATGAGGAAGAGCCTGCCCTTGCCTTTGTGCCCGAGGTGGCTCCTCTGCTGGAAGCGCTGGAAGAGATCCTGAACCCGCGTGTTGTCACCTACACCGGCAAGCTGTACAAGGCATGGCAGCTGCTGCAGAACATCGGGGAGGAAAAGAGCCCCTATGAGAATGTTCTGCGGGAGGTGGCATCCGATCTGGAAGCGCTGAACAAGTCCCTGCGGGCGCTGAACGCATCCATCGGGCATTATATCGACCGGCTCACCCGCAACCGCACCCCGCAGGAGGTGCTGGAGCTTTTCGACCAGTACGAGGAAAAGGTGGTGGCCGCCGCTTACCACCGCTTCAAGACCAGCGATAACCTGTTCAACTACCGCGCTTATCTGGAGGAGGAGCTGGACGACTGCGAGGCAAACCATCTGCCCCGGCTGGCACTGGATTACGCCCGGGTGGAGCACTGCGCCCCCGGCGAGGCCGCCCCTGCCGTGCGTGCCCTCATCCAGAAGCTGCGGGATTCGCTGGAAGAGATGAGCACCTGATGCGCCAGATCGACCAGAGCCACATCCGCTACCGTAAGCGGGCCGTGCAGCGGGCACAGTTCCTGCTGCTGAGCGACCGCTCCTCACAGGGCAGTGTCACCGCCCTGCTCCGCCGCTATGCTGAGGAGATCAAAACGCCCGACCAGCTGTTCGCGCCGGATGACGGCCCGGTGGCAAAGCACCTGCACCTCTACCCGGCGGCGGTGTCGGGGCAAAGCCCCTCTACCCGCCTGCCGCGCCCCGCAGCGAAACGCCGCTGGCCCCGGTGCGGCAGGCCGGGCTGGATGCGGAGCAGCTGCGCAAAGAACAGCAGCTGCTGCTGGATTACGCCCGGATGGCCGTGACCGAGGAAAATGTGGGTCTGCTGGCAAAACAGGCCCTTGCCGCCCGCAGTGCGGTGGCTGCCTCTACGCTGGCGGAGGAATACCCCCGCGATTTTGCCCGCATCATCGGCCTGCACACCTACTCGCAGTCGCCGCGCCGGGCTTACGATATCACCCTTACCGGAAACTGGGTCGAACGGGGCGGCTTCCGGTTTGAAGAGTTTATTCTGACACCCCGCAGGAGGACGCTGACCATGGCCGAACCGAATAAAATGCTGGAAGAGACCGCAAACTATCTGCTCAACCACTGCTTTGTGCTGGGCGGCGTGGAGGATCAGCGGGCAAAATACCTCTATGTGCAGGATCATCTGCCCGAGGTGCGGGCCGTGTTCGCGCCGCTGGGCTATGCGGTAACGCTTTACCCGGCTCCGCTGCAGGCTGCGGCGCTGGTCAACGAGCATGAGGGCAGTCAGGCCCGGCTGCTGAAATACGAGAGCATCCTGCTGCTGGTGCTCCGCCTGCTCTACCTGCAAAAGCGGGAGAGCCTTGCCGCCAGCGCCGATCAGGTGCTGGTCACGGTGGAAGAGGTGCAGACAGAGCTGCAGAAGATGAACCTGCCCCGGCGGCTGGACCAGCGCACGCTGGAGGAGCTGATGCGCACCCTGCGCAGGTACAATCTGGCCCGCCCGGTGGGGCGGCTGACCGGTCTGGACAGCCGCATCGAGGTGTTCCCCACCGTGCTGCTGGCCCTGCCGGACGCAGACCTTGCCGATGCCGCCGCCGAGAGCAGCCGCACCCGGGAGGAACTGGCCCTCTACGAGCGGCCTGACGGAGATGCCAGCGGGGAGGAAGAAGAATGATCGAATTAAAGCGCCTGAAGCTCATCAACTGGCACAACTTTGAAAATGTCACCTTCGATTGTGCCCGTCTGACCTATATGATCGGTGTCAACGCGGTGGGCAAGACCACCATTCTGGATGCCATCCGCTACTGCCTGACCACCAACCGCAACTTCAATGCCCTGGGCAATAAAAAGAGCGGCCGCACCCTGCAGGCTCTGTCCACGCCAAGCAGCGCGGCGAGAACGCCTACCGCCGCCCGGGCCGCACGGTGGCATATATCGGTGCCGAGTTCTGGGATACTGTCAAGCGGACAAACTTTGTCATCGCTGTCCGGGTGGAATCCGAGGGCCCCATGCAGGAGCTCCACCCCGGCGACCAGACCTGGTACATCTCTGAGGACGGCATCACGCTGGAAAAGCTGCCCTTCCTTGATCCGCGCACCGGTGCCCCCAGCGCCAAGGAGGACTTCAAGCCTGCCGTGGGCCGCCTGTCCTACACCCGCAGCCCCAGCGAGGCCCGGGACCGCATCTGCCGTGCCTGGGCATTGGCCGCGCCTCCAGCCGCTGGGCAAAAAGTTCAACGAAGTGTTCCAGATGGGCACCAGCATGGACGAGATCCCCAACTTCCGGGAGTTCCTGTACCAGTACATCCTGCCCCAGCCTGAGCTGGATCTGGAAGCGCTGCAGGGCGACCGGGTGGAGCTGGAAAACCTCCACGCCGTTCTGGCCGAGGCCCAGACCCGTGCCGCCGCGCTGGAACAGATCGTGGCGTATGGCCGGGAAGCTGCTGACAAAGAGACGGATGCCCTTGTCAACCGGGGTGCGGTCCTGCTGGCCCGCGCCGAAGCGGATGCCGGTGAGGATGCCTCCTGGCAGAGCCATCTGGACGCAGGCCGCCGCCAGCTGGCCGACCTGAACGCAAAATACGAGGCCGCCAAGAACGCCGAAGCCGAAGCCCGCCGGCTTATCTGGCGGCCCACGGAGCGGCCGGTGAGCAGCGGCGGCGGCCGGGCGTGGATGCCCTGACCGAGGAGCTGGCCCGGAAAAGAGCGCGCTGGATGCAGCAGCCCGGACAAGGAATAGTCTGGAAGCGACTGCGGATACCATCACCGGCCTGCTGACCCAGCTGAACCGCAGCGGCTTTGCGGTGGAGAAGGAGCTCTGGCCCCAGCGCCTGACGGCGGAACATCTCCCCGCCCTGACCGAGGCCCTGGCCCGCATCGAAAAGCCGCTGGAGGAGCAGTATTTCGCTGCCCGGCAGGCTTCGGCGGATCTGGCAAAAGAGCAGGAGGCCCTGCGGGCCGAGCTGAACGCCGTGTCCGGCGGCAAGTGGGTCTACCCCCACGGCGATGCCGCCACCAAAGTGCGGGATGCCGTGAACGCCGAGCTGAAAAGCCGCGGCATGACAGCGGATGCAAAGATCTTCTGTGAGCTGCTGACCGTGCTGATGAGAGCTGGCAGGACTGTGTGGAAGCCTGCCTGGGTGACCGCCGGTTCGATATCCTTGTGCCGCCTGCCCACTACGCCGCCGCCAAGAGCGCCTTTGTGGCGCTGGGCGACCGGGTGGGGCCCATCAGCCTGCTGGATACCCCGGGCATCCGCAAGGCGGACCGCCATGCAGAGACGGCCCCCGCCGACAGCCTTGCCGCTCAGGTCACCAGCGAGAACCCGCTGGCCGCCCAGTATGCGGACACCATCCTGCGCCGCATCGTCTGCTGCGACACCCCCGATACGCTGGAGCATTTCCCCGACAGCGCCACCCGGGACCTGCTGCGCCACCATCCCTTCCGGCTGGAACGCCTGCGCAGGCCCCAGCGCTATATCGGTCTGGATGCCGCAGGGAGCGTGCTGACGCGCTGGAAGCACAGCTTGCCGCCCAGGCCGACCGCTGCCGCGAAGCCGCCCAGGCCGAAAAGACCTGAAATCTGCCTACGACCAGTACCAGAACGTCCTGCGGGGCCATGCGCTGGAACAGCTGGCTGAACTCTGGGCCAGCCGGGCCGCGCTGGATGCCGCCCGTGCCGACTACGCCGCGCAGGAGCAGAAGCTGGCGGACTGCCGCGAGAACCCCATGCTGCAGCAGCTCTACCGCGAGGAAGAAGCCCGGGAAGCCGCATGGGAGACCGCCCGCAAGGCCGTGGAGCAGGTGGGCGGCGATATCCGCGTCTGCGAAAAGCAGATCGCATCCTGTGAGGCGGAGCAGGGCAAGGCCGTGGAGACCGCTGCACAGAGCAGGGAGGCGGCAGAGGCATTCTTTGCACAGCACCCGCTGCTGGAGCCTCTGGCACAGGAACGCAAAAAGGGCCTGATGACGGGCGGGCGCACGGCCCGTGCCGCCGCGCAGACTGCCGAAAAGGCACAGACCAGGCTGGACGATACCCTGCGATCTTATCTCACTTCCACGCTGGAACCCGCCCAGAGGGATTACAACGAGCACTATGTCTGCGATTATCCGTTGGGTCTGGCCGGGGTGGAGCAGTACCGCGCCCAGCACGACAGCCTTGTCCGCATCGACTTGGAACGCTACGCCGCCCGGCTGGAGCAGGCACAGCGGGACTGCAAGGACCGCTTCCGCAAGGATATCCTCTTCCGGATGAAGGACGATATCTTCACGCCCGCCGCCAGTTCCGGGAGCTGAACAAGGTGATGGAGCAGCTGACCTACGGCGAGGAAGTCTACCGCTTTGAGCTGGAACCCAGCCGTGACCCCCAGCTGGCCGCCTTCTATCAGGTCATTGTGGACAAGGGCAACCAGCAGATGACCGACGGCGACTCGCTGGACAACCTTGCCGCCACCGCCGACCCCGTCTACGAGCGGCAGGTGGACGCGCTGATGGAAAAGATCATGGCTGATGTGGACGAGAACACCCGGCCCGGCAGGAGGGCCGCACCGCCTCCGGTGCCACCCTCTCGGATTATGTGGACTACCGCACCTATCTGGACTATGACATCAAGGTGACCAACACCGTCTCGGGCCAGCAGGCTTATCTTTCCCGCGTCAGCCGCGATTCCTCCGGCGGCGAGAACCAGGCTCCCTTCTATGTGGCTATCTGCGCCAGCCTGCTGCAGATCTACCAGAAGAGCGAGAACAGCATCCGCCTTGTCCTGCTGGACGAGGCCTTCAGCAAGATGACCAGTGACCGCATCCGCCCCATGATGGAGCTGTTCCGCCGCCTGCAGCTGCAGGTGCTGCTTATCTCCACCGTGGAAAAGAGCACGGCCATCCAGCCCTACTGCGATATTACCTATTCCATCGTGCGCCACGGCGATGCCAATGCCATTGCGCCGTTCTACCGGGCCGGCACCCTTGCCGATGCCCCGGAAAAGGAGACTGAATATGAATAACACCCTTGCAAACATCTGGCTCTTTGCCACCCACTGGACCAAGCTGGATGCCTTTGATACCGAGGAAGAGCTCAACGATGAGCTGGAGCTGCTCCAGCGCCAGAGCCTGCCCACCAAAGTCCGTCAGGTCACGGACAAGGAAGGCAGGGAACAGTTCCTCCTTTACGTCAAACAGGCCGACCGCGATTACGCCCGCTACTGCACCGGCTGGCGGCCCGGCGGGATGATGTGATCCACCCCTGCAAAAAGGAGAATCCATGTCAAAACAGAAAATTCAACTTTCGGATCACTTTGATTATTCACGGCTGATCCGTTTTGTGCTGCCCTGCATCGGCACCATGCTGTTCACCTCCATTTACGGCATCGTGGACGGCCTGTGTGTCTCGAACTTTGTGGGCAAAACGGCCTTTGCGGCAGTCAACCTCATCATGCCCGTGCCCATGCTGGTGGGTACCGTGGGCTTCATGCTGGGCACCGGCGGCAGCGCCATTGTGGGCATCACGCTGGGCGAGGGCGACAATGCAAAAGCTGATCGCTATTTCAGCCTGTTCATGTCAACGGCGCTGATCGCCGGCATCGTGTTGTCCGTGCTGGGGATGCTGCTGCTTCGGCCGGTGGCCATGATGCTGGGTGCCGAAGGCGAGATGCTGGACTACGCCCTGCGCTATGGCCGGGTGCTGATGCTCAGCCTGCCCACCTTTATCCTGCAGAATATGTTCCAGAGTTTTTTTGTTACCGCCGAAAAGCCGCATCTGGGCTTTTACTTCACGGTGGGCGCGGGCTGCACCAACATGGTGCTGGACGTGCTGCTGGTGGGCATCCTGCACTGGAGCGTGGAGGGTGCCGCCATTGCCACCATGCTCAGCCAGGTGGTGGGCGGCCTGCTGCCGGTGTTCTACTTCCTCAACCGGAACAACACCAGCCGCATCCACCTGTGCCGTCCCCGCTTTGAGGGCAAAGTTCTGCTGAATGCCTGCATCAACGGCTCCTCTGAGCTGATGACCAACCTTTCCATGTCGCTGGTGAACATCCTGTACAACTATCAGCTGCTCCGCTTTGCGGGCGAGGATGGCGTGGCCGCCTATGGTGTGATCATGTACGCATCCTTCCTGTTTGTGGCGGTGTTTGTGGGCTACGCCGTGGGCAGTGCGCCCATCGTCAGCTACCACTATGGTGCCAATAACCGCAAGGAGGTCAACAACCTCTACCGCAAGAGCCTGAAGCTCATCGGCGTGGTTGCAGTGGGAATGACCATCGGCTCCATGTTCATCATCCCCCATGTGGCCCGCTTCTTTGTGGGCTATGATGAAAACCTGCTCATTCTGACCACCCGGGCCTTCCGGCTCTATGGCCTGAGCTTCCTCATCATGGGCTTCAACGTCTATGCGTCCTCCTTCTTCACGGCCCTGGGCGACGGTGTGACCAGTGCGCTCATCTCGTTCCTGCGCACCCTGCTGTTTCAGGTGGCGGCGGTTCTGCTGCTTCCGCTCCTGCTGGGCATTGATGGCATCTGGCTGGCCGTGACAGCCGCCGAGCTGGCCGCTTTGCTGGTCAGCATCGGCCTGTTCATCACCAGAGACCAGCAGTTCCATTACCGCAAGGCGGAATAAGGATAGTGAAGAACAAAGCGGCTTTCCGCACAGATACGGGAGGCCGCTTTGTTTTTGTCGAAACATGTGTTATACTGTTTGCGCTGCCCCTTTCCATTCTGGCAACAGATGGGAGGTGACATTATGTATAATCTCGTAACCGATTTGGTTGTAGCCGTCGCAGCAGGTGTAATTGTCCGCTACATCTGCAAGTGGCTTGACGACTGGATCTAAGGGTCAGCAAGCACAAAAGAACCCCTTCAGAGTGTCCACCTCTGAAGGGGTTCGCTTTTGGTGACATTATGAATCTCGTAACCAATCCATTGTCCACTTTCAGTATATGCGAATTTGAAAAAAAGTCAATAGCTGCATAAAAAATTTACTATTTTCTGAGCGTTGAGATGAAAGTGCTTTATTTATTAAAAGTAAATTCCACGAACTCACAGTTTTTGATGCCTGCCGCCGCGTACTCCTCGTTGGTCATATCGTAAAAATAGGACTGCACCACCCGGGCAATGCCGTTGTGGGCCACCAGCAGGTAGGTCTTATCGGTGTTGGCCCGGAGCTCGTCCAGCAGGTTGTAGATGCGCTGGGCCAGCTGCATCATGCTCTCGCCGCCGGAGTAGCGGTCGGCAAAGTGGGTCTTGGAGATGCGGAACTCTTCGTCGTCCCGGGGCGTGCCCTCGTAGCGGCCAAAGCACTGCTCCCGGAGCCGGGGCTCACACCGGGCAGGAATGCCGGTGCCTCTGCAATGGCCCGGGCGGTGTCGGCAGCGCGGGACAGGGGAGAGTACAGGATCTCATCGATGCGGAGGCCGCTGGTCCGGAGCTTTTCGCCCAGCTCCCGGGCCTGGGCGCGGCCTTTTTCGGTCAGGGGGCTGTCGGTCATGCCGCAGATCTTGTTTTCCACGTTCCACACGGTCTCGCCGTGGCGGGTGAAATAGACCTTGTGCACCGCCTTGGCCAGCCTGTGATCCCGCAGGGTGACAGTGCTGCCCTCGTTGATGTCCAGCCGGGTCAGCTCGGCATCCGGGTAGGGGAGAACCCGCTGCGTGCCGTCGGCAGCTTCCAGCAGGACATCACAGAGCACGGGCTGGCCCTCGGGCAGCTCCTCGCAGCCATAAAGCTGCTCCTCAATGCGCAGAACGCGGTAGTTTTTTTCTTCCATCCTCTTCGACCTCTTTCGGGCAGATTGTTTCTTACATTATAAAACGGCAGCGGGGCCCCGTCAACGCTTGACAGCCCCGTGTGCCGCCTGATAAACTAGGCGCAAGGGAAAAAACGCCAAAAGGAGAGAAAAAGTTGAACATTACAGAACTGCGGTATCTTGTCGCCATCATGGAATGCGGATCTGTGAGTGCGGCGGCAAAGCGGCTGTATGCCGCTCAGCCCAACGTGAGCAAGGCGCTGAAAAATCTGGAAGAAGAATATCATCTCCGCATTTTTGAGCGGTCATCCACCGGCATGATCCCCACGGAGCAGGGACGGCATTTCATCGAGCAGGCCGAACGGGTGCTGCGGGAGGTGGATCGGCTGGACCAGAGCGTGCAGGAGGCGCAGGAGCGCTGCGCCGAGCTGCGGGTAATGATCCCCCACGCCACCTATGCCTCCTATGCGGCGGTGGATTATCTGGAGAAGGTGTCCTCCATAGAACGGCTCCACATCCACATCCGGGAGGGCGGCTCCATGGAGCACTGGATCATGTCCTGCGGCAGGGGTATCATCTGGCTCTGCTGCGGTACGCCGTGGAGGATGATGAGCACTATACCCATTACTGCGCCCGGCGGGGCCTGAAAATGGAACCCATTATGGATTTTGAATACAGTCTGCTGACCAACCGGGACGGCCCGCTGGCCCGGAAGGAGATCCGCGACCTGTCTGAGCTGGACAAGTATATGGAGATCCTCCACGATGATTTCCAGCTGCCCGGCGAGGAGGGCGGCGACGGTGTGCGCTGGCATGTCAACCCGGAACGCGTATCCATGTGTATGAGCGGTGCAGCCAGTTCTCGATCCTGCAGCGGCTGCCCACGGCCTACATGTGGGCATCGCCCATGCCCCGCAGGGCACTGGAGCAGTACCATCTGGTGCTGAAAAGGTGCCCGGCCCAGCGCCAGCAGATGCGGGATGTGCTGGTCTACCCGGACAAGGGCCGCCTGCGCCCCGAGGAGCAGGCCTTTGTGGATCTGCTCCACAAGGAAGCGGCTTCCACCGTAAAATAAAGGGGCTTTCCGGCTAAGGCACGGCAAAGATTGCTCCCTTCGAAATTGACAAAAAAACCAATAAATGGATGCAAAACCGGGCGAAAATGAGCGCCCGGTTTTATTTTTGCTGATAAATGGTCAAAAAATAAACGGAAAAGCGGCAAAAATTCTTTGCAGCTATATCGGAAACCATATGGCCCCATGCCGGAAAGATATTTCTCCGCTGGAAAAAGTGTGCTACCATGAGGCCAGAAAAGAGCCCCAGGTATGCGGCAGAATGGGGCCGCGGCCGGCAGGGGCAAAAAGGAGGTTTCTGGTATGATTAGTTTCCTGCTCTGTCTTGCGATCCTGGTGGGCGGATACTTCGTCTATGGCAAGATCGTGGACAATACCTTCGGCCCGGACGACCGTGAAACGCCTGCTGTGCGCATCAACGACGGCGTGGACTATGTCGTGATGCCCCAGTGGAAGCTGTTCCTCGTCCAGCTGCTGAACATTGCGGGCCTTGGCCCCATCTTTGGTGCCATGCAGGGCGCTCTGTGGGGCCCGTGGTGTTCCTGTGGATCACCTTCGGCACCATCTTTGCCGGCGGCGTGCATGACTACTTCTCCGGCATGATGAGTGAGCGCAACGACGGTGCTTCCATCGCGGAGATCACCGGCAAGTACTTAGGCCCCGTGATGCAGAACGTGATGCGTGTGTTCTCTGTTGTGCTGCTGATCATGGTGGGCACCGTGTTCGCCGTCGGCCCTGCCGGTCTGATCGTTGAGCTGTGCAGCCAGAGCGGCGCATCCGGCGTGATGACCTCGCTGCTGTTCTGGCTGGTCATCATTCTGACCTACTACTTCATCGCGACCTTTATCTCCATTGATGCGGTCATCGGCAAGATCTACCCCGTGTTCGGCATCTGCCTCATCATCATGGCCATCGGTGTCATCTTTGGCATCTTCACCAACCCGGCTTATACCATCCCTGAGATCTGGGATCACTTTGGCAGCATGCACCCGTCGGGTACGCCCATCTGGAGCTTCATGTTCATCACGGTTGCCTGCGGCGCGATCTCCGGCTTCCACTCCACCCAGTCGCCTCTGATGGCCCGCTGCATGAAGAGTGAGAAGCAGGGCCACTTTGTGTTCTACGGTGCTATGGTCTGCGAGGGTGTCATTGCCTGATCTGGGCCGCTGCAGGCTGCTCTCTGTACGAGGTCACTGATGGCCTGAACACCGGTCTGGCACAGGCACTGGCAATGGGTCAGTCCAAGGCCATCTATGATGTCTGCTCCAAGACCATGGGCGGCGTGGGCATCGCACTGGCCATGATCGGCGTGGTCGTCTGCCCCATCACCTCCGGCGATACCGCCTTCCGTTCTGCCCGCCTGACTCTGGCCGACTGGTTCAAGATCGATCAGGACAGCTACGGCAACCGCCTGAAGCTCTGCATCCCTGTGCTGGGCGTGGGCGCTTTCCTGGGCATCGGCAACGCGCTGGCTTCATCAACTACACCGTGATCTGGCGCTACTTCAGCTGGACCAACCAGACTCTGGCTATGATCGTTCTGTGGGCAGCTTCCATGTACCTCTTCCAGGAGAAGAAGAACTACTGGATCACCGCTGTGCCTGCTACCTTCATGAGCGCAGTCTCCTCTACTTACTTCGTTCTGGCTCCTGAGTGCCTGGGCGGCCTCCTCAACAGCAAGACCGCTGAGGGCGCTACCATCTACAACACCGCTGTTGCATATCCCTTCGGCGTCATCTTCGCCATCGCAATGCTGGCCATCTTCCTGCACGCGACCAAGAAGAATACCCAGAAGAAGGCTGCATAACAGCCCGGCATACTCGCCTGAGTTTCGCCGCCGTCTGAGTGTACCCATTCCGGACGGCATTGCTTGAACTTCAAGCAACAAGCCGCTGCCAGTTGGCAGCGGCTTGTTTTTGTTTGCAACGCAAAAACAGCTCGACTATCTGCACAATTTTTCGCAGGCTGTTTTAGTAAGATTGTCAAATTTTTGTCTTGTTTTGTTCATGATTGGGGCGTATAATGCTATGAAGCGGGGCGAAATGGAATACTGCCCCTAAAAGGAAGTGTTACTGATGCGCAGCTGGTTTGCACGCCATCCCATCTCTTTCATGGCTCTTTACACTGTATTTTATCTGACCGCGTTCCACTGGCTCGAGGTGAATATCACCGTCCCTGCCATCTGGGTACACTGCCAGCTGGACGATGTCATCCCTTTCTGCAAGTACGCCATCGTCCCCTATTTTGCATGGTTCGCGTGGATCCCCTTTACCCTGTTCTATCTGCTGCGGCACGGCGAGCGCAGCGACTTCTGGCGGGTCTGCCTGTGCCTCTTCGCCGCATGACCATCGCGCTGAGCTGTTATGTCCTTCTGCCACAGGGCTTGCTCTGCGGCCTTACCGGGTATATGGCAGCGACATCTTCGCCCGTCTGGTGCGGATGCTCTATGCCGTTGACAGCTCCAAGAATGTCTGCCCGTCCATCCACGTCCTCAACACGGTGACGCTGATGATCGGCTACCGCCGGAGCCGCTGCTTCGACGAGCCGGGCCGCCGCTGGATGCGGCCCGCCGCGAATGTTCTGGCGTGGCCATCATCCTGTCCACCATGCTGCTCAAACAGCACAGCTGCATCGACGTGGTGCTGGGCGCAGCGCTGGCCTTTGCGCTGGATGCTGCCGCCAGCAGCCTCGAGCGCTCGGGAGAGATGCGCCGCATTCCGCAGCGGCTTTGATAACGTGTCCCCTCGCGAAGCCGTCCCCCCTTTCTGAAAGCAGAAAAGACCTTCAAGTTCTCTTCATGAAACTTGAAGGTCTTTTTGTGTATTGAAGATGAAGTTCTTTGCGCGCCTGTGCGCGGGGCAGAGCGCTTTTACATTAAGGCTAATGTTCTCTTTTGATGTCAAAAGAGAACCAGAAACCACCAGCGATTTCGACGCGCTGGACCCACGAGAAAGGGGCTGCTCGCCCCTTTCAGACCCCAAAGGAGAAGTCGAAACGGAAAAAAGCTAGTCGCTGCGCTTAACGCTTTTTTCTCGTTTCTCCGATTTGCTGCTTCGCAGCGGGTGTTACGCCCTCGCAGGGCGTGAAGTTCAGCAGAAAGGTAAAATCTTCGGCGGAGCCGTAAATGGGAGAAGCACAAAATGCGTTTAGCGAAGCGGCTAGCATTTTTTGGGCTTCGACTTCTTCTTTGGGCTTGTTAAGGGCGAGCAGCCCTTAACTCGTTGCGGGGAGAGTGGAGTCCAGAGGTAGGGAGGGGGATTCGAA
>ENA-OQJH01000144-OQJH01000144.1-human-gut-metagenome-genome-assembly--contig:-NODE-144-length-41708-cov-3.518242_pt1 | contig 41708 bp, 35 predicted proteins | sample MGYA00242597_ERZ504763 | MGnify/ENA primary metagenome ERZ504763 (study PRJEB26092, sample SAMD00036359) | human gut metagenome | host: Homo sapiens | study: EMG produced TPA metagenomics assembly of... | reverse complement strand
TTATTTGACATTGGAAGAGGCACGGAAAAGTCCTGTAATTGTTCCTACAGCGGGATGGGATATATTGACTTCTGCCCAGACTCTTTCGGTACAGGTTCCTGGAACAGCTGAAGAATATCTTCAAACTCAGTCCGGACCCGAAGGAGATATTACAGGAGTTACATGGTGGAGTCGTACAATGGATATTCCGGTGTTGAAGAAAGGACAAAAAAGTCTTTTTGAATTTTGGCTCTATACGTTCACGGGCGGAGATTTTTATTAATCAGAGATTAGTGGATTATCAGATTGTGGACAATGTTCCTTTCGAAACGGATATTACTCCTTATATAAAATCGGGAGAACAAGTACAATTGGCTGTACGTATAACGGATGCGGGTGGTAACCATGATTGGCGCGACTCCAGAACTATTCCGTGGGAGATAAAATGTTGCCTCCCGGTCATGGCTTTGGAGGAATAACAGGAAAAGTTGGTATGAAGGTCTGTAATGCTGTTTATGTGGCGGATATTTATATGCAGAACACTCCTCAGATAACCACCGCCAACGCTATTCTGACATTACAGAATGAAAAAGGAAAGACTACGAAGCAGGATCTTCGTATAACGGTGTACGAGTGGCAAAATAAAGAAAAAATAGTTTATTCTAAAGAGATAAAGGGTGTTTCATTAAATAAAGGCATGAATGAACTGAAGATTCCTGTATCAGCTCCGGATGCGAAATTATGGAGTGTGGATGATCCTAATCTGTATGTATGTGAGGTGGAGTTATCCGAAGGAAAGAACTGTAGATAAAGATTCCCGCCGTTTTGGATTTCGTTGGTTCGAGGCTTCCGGTATAGGTGAGGATGCTGTTTTTCGTTTAAATGGAAAACGTATCATGCTTCGCTCGGCCATCAGTTGGAGTTTTTGGCCGGTCAATGGTATTTTCCCATCGGAAGAATTGGCTGAAAGGCAAATTCGCATAGCTAAGGAGTTAGGGTTGAATATGTTGAATTTCCATCGTTTTATCGGTAATACTGACGTAATGAATTATGCTGATGAGTTGGGACTGCTCTATTTTGAAGAGCCTGGTGGCTTCCGTCTGGATGTGAAACAGCCGTTTATGAATGCTGTTTTGCATGAAAAGGTCATCCGTATGGTAAAGAGGGATCGCAGTCATCCCTGTCTGGTTATCTACAATATGATGAATGAATCGGGAAATGCTACTCCTGAAAAGTTAGAATTGGAGATTCAAGCGATGAAGGATATGCGTGTACTGGATCCTTCCCGGCTGATTCTTCGTACCTCGGCTTGGGCAAAGGGGGATGATATAGAAGATCAGGCTAAAATTCATATTCGTCCTTACGATGAAAAAGTGTATTGGAGTGGTTGGTATGATTATCATCGTGCCGGAGGACCTGCTGTTTGGAATGAAGGTTTGTACAAAGGCCTGAAGATTATTATAATGATACAAAGAATAAGCGTGAAATTGTATTCTTTGGTGAGGAAGGGGCTTTATCATCACCTCCTCGTTTGGAAAAAATTAAAAGAAGATTGGAAAATATAGCTATAAGGATGGATGGTAGAGAGTTTTTACGTTGGTATGATGAATTTAATGAATTCCTGGATGCTAAACAGTTAAGGACAGTTTATCCTACGTAGATGATTTGTGTGTGGCTATGGGGACTGTATCCTATGAGCACCAAGGACGTAAAATAGAATCGGCCAGAATGAATAATTTGACGGATGCATACGTTGTTAATGGATGGGAATCGGAATTGACGGAGAATTATTCGGGAATTGTCGATTGTTTTCGTTATCCCAAATCAGATCCGGCTATCATAGCTCGTTATAATCAGCCTTTGTATGTAGCGGTAAAGACCAGGCAACAGGTTGCAGCCGCAGGGGGAGAGGTGACCGTTGATTTTTATCTGATTAATGAGAAGAATGTCCGGGGAAACCATCAATTGAAAATCTCGGTGACAGACTCTCAAGGAAAAGTGATGGAGGTAGGGACTTATGAAACGGAAGCTGCCGGAGGTGAGGTTTATGGTCAGTTGTTGGTGAAAGATGTAAAAATACCTGTTCCTACAGCTGGAGGACTTTGTAGAATTGAAGCAAAACTATGTAAGGAAAATTCTGTTGTTACAACTGGGTATGATGATATATTGTCTGTAAATCTGGCATCCAATATGTTGGATGGTAAAGGGGCCGTTTGGGAAGATGGGAGTGCTTTACAGAATTTCTTGAAGGGTAAAACGAAAGAAGCGGTTGCAGCTTATGAGGATAATTTAGGAAGTTGGATTGGATTATGGTGGCCCGTCCTCCTAGGAAAGATCAGTTGACAATGGTGCCGATGGAAGCGTTACGCTCTGCCGATGGCAAACCGGGATTAGATGTGGTCTATTATGAGGATATGGAATTTCAGAAGGAAGTTTATCATGAAGTGGCCAAGGTGGTTAATCTGAGTGCTATTGAGGGAGCTACACCAAGTCCTTTTGTGTATATGCTTGATGGTTATGGTATTAAATGGAGTGGTAAAGTACTTCCCTCTGTCAGTGGTGAATATACAATTATTCCTCAAAGTAATGACCGTAGTATGATTGAAGTCTTTGTCAATGGTAAGAAAATATATGAAATAACCAGAAAGAAAAAGCATTTGGGCGATGGAAAAGTTTATTTGGAAGGAGGCAAGTCTGCCGATATAGAGATCCGTTTCAGGCATCCTCGTAGTAACGCGCGTTGTCGTCTGGATTGGGCCGTTCCTAATGATAAGATGCCGGATGCACAGCGTTTAATGGAACGTGCAGTAAATGATGGAACCAAAATCTTTATTATTCAGAGTGCTGATGAATGGTCGGAATTTATAGCGGTTAATAGTAAAGCGGTGTTTAAGGACAAATTTTTTTGTTGGAACCAACTGGCTGGGCGGGGTGATGTTTAATAAGCCGCATGATATTTTCAAGGAACTTCCTGTCGGAAATGCTCTCAACTGGCCTTATCAGGCATTGATACATACAGGGGTGGAGCGTATGGGATTAGTGATGGAAGGTGAAGAATTGCTGGTCGGAGCCTATCATACTTATCCTATGGCTATCGGAACTGCTATGGGGATTGTCCCTATGGGTAAGGGTAGTGTTTTGTTCTCTACATTGGATATCTATGGGAACATCATTAATGATTCGGCTGCCGGACTTGTAGCCAAAAAGCTGATTTTCAATATGATTGATTTTAAATAAAATAACAGATACCATGAAAAAACAATCCTATGCTTTTGTTTATGCCTGTATTGTATAGGGGTATGGGCGGCTAGTGCTTCTTTTAAGAAGACAGGAAATGATTTGTTGTTTTTTTTGCCTCAGGGAAATGTGAAATTGGAATTTTGTACAGATGATATGTTCCGTGTACGTCATTCTCAAGGTACTGTGTTCGCTGAGAATGAACAGTGGATGGTTCGGAAATATGATTTTTCTTCTGTCAACTATACGGTGGAAGATAGAGGTACTGCATGGTTGATTACGACCAGAAAACTGATTATAGAGGCTACCAAGAATCCATTCTGTCTGTCTGTTTCTGATAAAAACGGCAAGATGCTTTATACAGAACTTGAGGAACAACGTTTTATAAGGATTCTGTCAAGATGAAAGCTGTTCTACAGCCGGATGAGCATTTCTTTGGTTTTGGGGAACGTATGGATTTCATGGATCAGCGAGGGCGTAAGATTTATCTGAATGTAGAGTTGGGAAGAGGGATAAAACCGGCTGTAGGAGGAAAAGATATTTTACGTGCCAATTATTGTCCCGTACCTTTTATGATGAGTACCAAAGGATATGGTTTGTTCTTTCATACTCCGTTTGCTACCGAATGGAATATGGGGTGGGATAGTAGTGATTATTATTCGTTTAAAGCTTTTGGCGGTGATTTGGACTATTATTTTATGTATGGTCCCGATTTTTATACCATGATTGACCGATATACGGAATTGACTGGAAAATCCCCTATGCTTCCTCGTTTTGCAATGGGGTTGCATGTTGGTACTTATTCCGGTGGAACTTGGAAGAATGAAGAGATGACTTCCGATAAATACCCGCCTGCTTTATGTAAACGTTTGCGTGAGGAAGGAGTGCCTTTTGATTTGCTTTGGCTGGATTCTACTTGGAGATTGTTTAATACCACTTACGGAAATGGTGGTTGTTGTTTTGAATGGCGCAATACGTTCAAAGATCCGAAAGCCATGTTTGATAGTTGCTATGCGCAAAATGTAAAAATGGTGGGGCTTCATATCCGTTCCATATTAGATAATGGCCCTGAATATCATCTATTGGATAAGGCGCGTGAACAGGGAAATGTGCTGTATCCAGGAGCCAAGATAGAAGGGGTGGTGAATTTCTTTGACCCGAAAGCGGTGGATTGGTGGTGGGAGAACGGAGTAATGAAAGTGGCTTCCATCGGGGCTAAGTTTGTGAAAACGGATGTCGGAGGGACGATGGACCTAAAAGGACTTCATAATATTTTTCCTTTAGCTTATGCGGAAGCGCCCTATCGTAAATTTCAGGAATATAATAATATGAGGGGGGTGACACATACCCGTGAGGGTTATGCGGGAATTCAGCGTTATCCTTATATTTGGGCCGGAGACTGGGGGAGTGAATGGCAGTGGTTTGAACCGGTGATACGTGCGGGACTTAATATCGGTATGAGTGGCGTGGGTAACTGGACTCATTGCATGGGAGGATTTGAACAGTATTCTCCTTACGATACGGAATTATATACTCGTTGGGTACAGTTCGGTATGTTTTCACCTATCGCATGGTGTTCGGTATGGATCACCCCCGTTATCATGAACCTTGGACTTATGGTCCGGAGGCTTTGGCCAATTTTATCAAGTACGATAGTTTGCGTTATACATTGATTCCTTATATTTATAGTAATGCTTATCAGCTTTATAAAACGGCACGTCCCATGATGACCCCTTTAGTGATGGATTATCCTCAGGATGAGAATACCTATCAGCTGGCGCGTCAATATATGTTCGGGCCATGGATGATGGTTTGTCCTGTCACTACCAAAGGTGCACTGAGCCAACATGTCTATTTCCCCGGTGGAGAATGGTTTGATTATGAAACCGGTGAGCGTTACGAGGGCCGCCAATATAAGTCTTTTCTTACTCCGTTGGATGTGTTGCCTGTCTATATAAAAGCCGGAGCTATTATTCCCATGCAACCTGCTATGCAGTGGGTAGATCAGCATCCTGTAGATGTGATAACATTGGATGTCTATCCGTCAGGTATTTCTTCTTATGAGATGTATGAAGATGATGGTATATCAATGGATTATCAAAAAGGGATTGGTTCATTGACCCGCTTTACCAGCAGGCTCGCTGATGATAGCTGGACGTTTACTGCAGATAAACCGGTAGGGAAGTACAAACCTGTCAGACACACTTATCTGGTGAAGGCTTATTTGCAGAACGCTCCGCAATCTGTGATAGAAATGGTAAATCGTTGCCCGTTCTTTCATCAGTTGCAGATGCAGACCGGAATACAGGCTGGTTTATGATACGGAGCATAACGTCTGTATGTGAAGACAGCCGGAGATAACCGTCAGAAAATTGAAATTGTGGTACAATAACTTAAAGGATTGATTCTATGAGAAAAATCATCGGTTTTCGCACTTTGTGCGTAAGTTTGGGAATATGGGTGGGGACTTTGGTGGTATCTGCTCAAGGTGAGTTTAAGGCATTACCTTGGAGGCAAAGTACCGCTTATAATTCTTATCTGATGCGTGATGTGCATCGGCAGTTTGCCGACCGGCAGTTTGCCATTCAAAAAGCGTTTGCTTCTCCTGCCGGGATGCAGAAGTATCTGGAGGGTTGCCGTGAACGATATAAACAAATAGTAGGTACTTTTCCTGAAAAAGGGAGTTTAAATGCTCAGGTGGTAGGGAAGGTACAAGGTACGGGTTATCATATAGAGAAAATAATTTTTGAAAGCAAGCCCGGCCGCTATGTCACAGCACATCTTTATATGCCAGAGAACACGACTGTTCCTGTTCCGGCGACATTGGAACTTTGCGGACATGGATTGAATGGCAAAGGTCCTTCGTCTCATGCCGCTATGTTGATGGCATCCAATGGTATTGCTGTGCTGGTGGTAGATCCCATAGGCCAGGGAGAACGGTTGCAAATTATTGATAGGGAAGGAAAGCCGCTGACACGGGGGGCTACTACGGAACATACCTTACTGAATGCGGGCTTTAACTTGCTTGGTACTAGTTTGGCAGCACAGGAATATTGGGATAATCATCGGGCTTTGGACTATTTACTGACCCGTAAGGATATTGATCCGGAGCATATCGGAGTATATGGATCTTCTGGCGGTGGCACTCAGACCGCTTATTATATAGGTTTGGATCCCCGTGTAAAGGTAGCGGCTATTTGTAGTTTCTTTTCTACCCGAGAACGTACTATGGAGTTGCAAGGTCCTTCCGATGGTTGCCAACATATACCATACGAAGGGCGTGAACAACTGGAGGTACCTGATTTTGCTTTAATGATGCTCCACGGCCTTTATTGATTTTAAGCGGTAAATATGATTTTGTCGATTTATGGGGTGCGCAACAAGGATTTGCTGAATTACAACAGTGCTATAAAGTATTGGGAGTTCCCGAAAAGGTGGATATGCTGACAGTAGAAACCGGTCATGGACTTGGAGCTGAAAAAAGGCAAAAGTTGGCCAGTTGGTTCAAGCGTTGGTTGAAAGATAATCAATCTCCGGTGAAGAAAGCGGCACAAGACCGTTTTCAGTTGTCAGATATGCTTTGTACGACTAAAGGACAGGTGAATGTATCTATGCCTGGAGCACTCAGTATTATGCAGGAAAATGTGAATCAGCTGGATGAGTGGGCTTCCAAGCGTGAGACGTTTCTTTCGAAAGGAAAGAAAACTGTTCAAACAAAGATGCTGGATTTGTTAGGTCTTAAAGGTCTTCCTGACCATAAAATAAGAATTGAGGCAACCGGACATGATTCAATGCGTGAATATGAACAATATAAGTTTCAGCTCATAAGGGAAGGGGAGATGCCTGTTCCTTGTATTCTTATCATGCCGTCCAGAGCGAATGCTGATTCTCCTATTGAGTTAAGGTTGCAGGAAGAGGGGAAAGGAACTTATTTGAGTGAATATGCGAATTTTGCTGCTGCCTTGACGGAAGGAAAAATTTTGTTGTTGGCAGACTTGCGCGGATTGGGGGAAACAACAGATCCTGCATTTTATACGGATGCTAAATATTGGAACCGTGAATATCGTAATGCAATGATCAGTATGCATATAGGGCGTCCTATTATGGGACAACGGGTAGTCGATATCCTGACTTTGCTTGATTTTTGTTCAGAACATGAACTTTTGAAAGGACATCCCGTCAAAGTATTTGCCAATGGTATTTATGGTCCAGCTGTAATTCATGCTGCTTATTTGGATGAAAGAATCAACAGTGTGGAGATAACACATAGTGTGAAGACTTGGAAGGAATACATTGAGAAGCCTATGCAGTGGGATATGTATTCTAATGTGTTGTATGGTGCTTTGAAATATTATGATTTACCGGATTTGATAAGGTTAAGCAATCGTCCCATCCGTTTTGCAGATTAAAAAACAGAATTCATCTCCACTGTAGGAGCATATTAAATGTCCTGAAGGCACAACAATCTGCTCCTGCAGTGGATGGAATATATGGCTTGTCTATTTCTTTTCCAGGAAATCAGCACGCATCGGGCTGAAACAATCTATCAGCATACCCGGCTCCAGGCATACACAACCATGCACTGCATCTGGTTCCTTATACAGACAGTCACCGGCCGATACAATTTTTTTCACACCATTGATGGTGAACTCAAATTTTCCACTTTCTACATAAGTCACTTGTGAATGGATATGATGGTGAACAGCTCCTACAGCTCCCTTTTCAAATTTTACTTTAACAACCATGATGTCATCATTGTAACCCATGATTTGGCGCACTACACCTTCGCCTGCAGGTTCCCATTCTTTGCCTTCTGCAAAAATGAAGTTTTCACTACCTGTTTTCATAACCTTTTTTTCAGTGTTTTTGTTTGTTTCTTCAGTACACTCTTTGTTGCTCTCTTTTTTTTCACTTTGTGCATTGCAGCTCTGCAATATTAGTGGTGCCATCAGGGCACAAGCATACAATGCGGTTCTTACTTTACGATTCATGATCTTGCATTTAATATAAAATGAATAACTAAAACTTTTCTTCAAATATACTTATAATATGGGGAGGGTAGTTCGTCGTGATTAAAATATACGAGGAAAAAGACCAAATATTACAAATCCAAGCTCCGGAAAATGGCTTATTTTGCTTCATAATGATATTTAAACTTGAATCAAAACACTACAACAACAATGAAAAGCACATTAAAGAAGAGATGGGGAAGAATTGCCCTTTGCTTGTGTATGGCAAATTTTGCTTGCGCAGGTATGGCTCAAACTAATAAAAAGTTAGATGACCAAGTGATAAATACAATGAAAACCGCCACTCAGTTTATGATGGATAAAGTGAGTTATAATGGTGGTTTTGTATGGAATTATTTGCCGGATATGTCCCGCTCATGGGGAGAGATGGAAGCCAAGAGGACAATGGTTTGGATTCAGCCACCGGGAACTCCTTCTGTCGGTCATTTGTTGCTTGACGCTTATCATGCTACAGGAGATGAGTACTATTATGAAGCTGCCCAAAAAGTGGCTAACACTTTGATTTGGGGGCAGCTTGAATGTGGAGGATGGAATTATGTATTTGATTTTGCAGGAGAGAACTCGTTAAAGTCCTGGTATGATACCGTTGGTAAAAATGGCTGGCGTCTGGAGGAATTTCAACATTATTATGGAAATGCGACTTATGATGATGCGGGTACTATGGAGGCTGCTAAATTTCTACTTCGTATGTATGTGGAAAAAAATGATCCTGCTTTCCGTCCGGCTTTGGAGAAAACCATTGATTTTGTTTTGAAAAGTCAATATCCGGTGGGTGGATGGCCTCAACGTTATCCTTTGATGTATGATCACCCTTTTCAAGGTAAGAAAGATTATTCGTCTTTTATTACTCTGAATGATGATGTGATTCCTGATGCGACCGAGTTTTTGATTCAATGCTATCAAGCAATGGGGTTGCAAGGGGTAAAGGAGCCTATTATGCGTGCTATGTACTTGATGATTTCTCTTCAACAAGGGGAACCTTATGCAGGCTGGGCGGACCAATATACAGTAGATGATTTGAAACCGGCTCATGCCCGTTCTTATGAACCGCGCAGTGTGAATACCGGTACTACCGTCCGTCTTATCAATTTAATGATGGATTACTATAAACTTACAGCTGATACTCGTTTCCTGTCGGGGATTCCTGCTGCAATTCGTTTTTTGGAATCAATGAAATTACCGGAATCGGATGTGAAGAAATGGAAGCGTCAGTCTACTAATCCGGAAGCTATTTTGGTTCCTCGTTTTGTTGATCCTGATACAGGTAAACCACTGTATGTCCATCGTAAGGGAAGTAATGTGAAAAATGGAACGTATTATATTGATCAGAATATAGAAAATACAATAGCTCATTATAATTCGGCAACTTTTGTGAATCCTGGTGACTGCGTCGCCGTTATGAGGAAGTGAAGAAACTTCCTGTATCCGAGTTGGCGAAGAATTCACCTTTGCTACAGGATCATTTGGTTCCTTTACCTAAATATTATACTCGTTTACGTGGAAAAGCTACGGAAGAAGTTGCCCGGAAATTGGTGCAATCACTGACTAAGGACGGTTGCTGGCTCTCTCCTTTAAAGTCAACCTCGAACCCGTATAAGCCATATACTGTTTCAGGACCTAGTGAGGAAACGAAATATATAGCTACTTTTGTAGGGGACGAGCACGATACATCACCTTATCCGTGTACTACCGGAGAATTGTGCATCTCTGTAGGGGATTATATTGATAATATGATAAAATTAATTAGTTACCTTGAAAAGTAAAAGTTTGTTAGGTATAGGTTTATGAAGAATGCTGTAATTTGTTTATTGTTGTTCGGGATATGTCTGACGGTTTCTGCTCAAGAAAAGGTGGAAATCGTCTCTATGCGTTATGAAACGCAGAATGATATGCCGCTGTTTTATCAGAAGCTGAAAGAAAGTCTGACTTATCCTATGGCATGGGGGAACTCTTCTATCCGAAATTTTGAAAAATGGCGTGAAGAGGCTAGAAAAGTTTTGTTGGATTGTATGCAGCCTGCTCCTCCTGTAGCGGCTTTTGATAAAGAAGTGATAGATATTGAGCGGAGGGAAGGGTATACAGTGGAAAAAATTCTGTTTAATGTTTCGGAATATTCCCGTGTTCCCGCTTATCTGTTGGTCCCTGAGGGGAAGGGACCATTTCCTGCAGTGTTATTACTTCACGACCATGGGGCCCATTTCTCAATAGGGAAAGAGAAGATGGTACGTCCGTTCGGTGTGGAGGCATCTGTGACAGCCGATGCGGATGATTGGGCGGAAAGATGTTATGATAAACAGTATGTGGGTGATTATCTGGCAAGCCATGGATATGTAGTGCTTGCTGTGGATGCCTTGTTTTGGGGGGAACGGGGACGTAAGGAAGGAGTGCGCTATGACTCACAGCAAGCGTTGGCTGCCAATATGCTACAGATGGGAATGTCATGGGGGGCCTTGATTGTTTGGGATGATATCCGTAGTGCTGAGTTTTTGGCTACATTGCCTATGGTCAGTAAAGATAGAATAGGTACTATGGGCTTTTCTATGGGAGCACATCGTGCTTGGATGGTCAGTGCCGCTACAGATGTGGTGAAGGCAGGCGCTGCTGTGTGCTGGATGAATACTACAGATAGCTTAATGACACTTACCAATAATCAGAACAAAGGCGGGTCTGCTTATTCCATGATTATTCCCGGAATACGGAATTGGATGGATTATCCTCATGTGGCATCTATCGCCTGTCCCAAACCGATGTTGTTCATCAATGGTTTGCGGGACAAACTTTTTCCTGTAAAGGGCGTTGAAAGCGCTTTCTCTACCATGCAGGATGTATGGAAGGGTCAATCGGTAGAAAATCTATTGACTACCAAGTTCTATGATTTGCCTCATTTTTGCAGTAAGGAGATACAGGCTGATATACTTGAGTTCTTTAATCAAAATTTAAAATAGAAAGCGATGAAAATTAAGATGTTGATGGCATTTGTTGCCTTGTTGTTATTTTCTGCTTTTACGGCAGACCACACAATTACTATCTTTATGATAGGTGACTCGACTATGGCCAACAAATCCTTAGAGGGAGGTAATCAGGAACGTGGATGGGGCCATGTGCTGGGAGGATATTTCAGTGAAAATATTCGTGTGGAAAACCATGCTAGAAATGGTCGGAGTTCTAAAAGTTTTATTGATGAAGGATTATGGGAGGTAGTAATTAATAAAGTAAAGCCGGGTGATTATGTTTTTATTCAGTTTGGGCATAATGATGAGAAGGTAGATGAGAAACGTCATACTGATCCCGGATCTACTTTTGATGCCAATCTACGCCGTTTTGTAAAAGAAACACGTGCCAAAGGAGGAATTCCCGTTTTGTTCAATGCTATAGTTCGCCGTAATTTTCGGAATAATAAAAATGCGGTGGCCGAAGATGATGTGCGCAAGGATTTGTCAAAGGGGGGGGGGCTCAAGATGGAGAAGTGCTGATTGACACTCATGGAAAATATTTGGATTCTCCGCGCAATGTGGCAAAAGAATTGGATGTGCCTTTTGTGGATATGAATAAGATAACGCATGATTTGGTGCAGAGAATGGGGCCGGAGGCCTCAAAAAAATTGTTCATGTGGATTCCTGAAGGCGTGTGTGCAGCTTGTCCGAAAGGCCGTGAGGATAATACGCACCTGAATGTATATGGGGCGCGTACTATTGCAGGTTTGACAGTGGATGCTATAGCTAAAGAGGTTCCTGTATTGGGGCCTTTTATACGTCATTATGATTTTGTTGTGGCAAAAGATGGCAGTGGTGATTTCTTTACCATTCAGGAAGCGATCCATGCTGTTCCCGATTTTCGTAAAGCAGGACGCACTACTATTCTAGTCCGTAAAGGGGTATATAAAGAGAAAGTGGTTATTCCTGAAAGTAAGATTAGTATTTCTTTGATAGGTGAGGACGGAGCAATTCTGACAAATGATGATTTTGCTTCTAAAAAGAACTGTTTCGGAGAAGAAATGTCTACCTCCGGTTCATCAACCTGTTATATCTATGCTCCCGATTTCTATGCTGAGAATATCACCTTCGAGAATAGTGCCGGCAGAGTAGGCAGGCAGTGGCCTGTTTTGTTAGTGGAGATCGCGCTTATTTCAAAAACTGTCGTTTTTTGGGAAATCAGGATACTTTGTATACTTATGGCAAAGACAGTCGTCAGTTCTATGACCATTGTTATATAGAGGGTACGGTGGATTTTATTTTTGGCTGGTCTACGGCATTGTTTAAGGATTGCACCATCCATAGCTTGGGTGATGGTTATGTTACCGCTCCTTCTACAGATCAAGGCAAGAAATATGGTTATGTTTTTATTGGCTGTAAATTGACGGGTGTGGTTGAGGCTCAGAAGGTGTATTTGTCCCGTCCTTGGCGTCCTTATGCACAGGCTGTCTTTATTCATTGTGATTTAGGAAAGCATATTCTTCCGGTGGGGTGGAACAACTGGGGCAAAAAAGAAAATGAGGAAACCGTATTCTATGCTGAATATCAGAATACAGGAGAAGGGGCGGCTACCGCTTCGCGTGCTTCGTTTGGAAAGCAACTGAACGATATCAGTAATTATAATGAAGCACAGATTTGGCAGGTGATGACGGATGGAATCCGGTGGAAAATGGAAATGTGTTGTTGCAGAATTTAAAGAGATAAGCTGTTCTTTCTACCAGTAATAATACTTTGTCACTGTAGGGATGGATCTTATTTACCCCTATGGAAAATGTCAAGGAAGAGTGGAATGATAAAAGGGGTATTTAACTTTGCCCCTTTTATTTTTTAGGAACTTGTATGTCGGTATCTCTCGTTTTTATGTATTTTGCCATACTATATATGAAAATCTACGAAATGAAAAGACACATTCTGTTTATACTTACTTTGCTGTTCTTTTTTATGCAAAAGTCAGCCTAATTGTATCTTACTCATTATTCTTCGGAAAACGGTTTGTCTCAGAACTCTATCATGAGCATGGTACAAGACCATAATGGAGTTTTATGGTTCTCTACTTGGGATGGAATCAACCGGTTCAATGGTTATGACTTCAAAGTTTATAAAGCCAGACAAGGGAATAAAATTACTATGACTAACAACCGGGTAGACTTATTGGAAGTAGACCCTTATAATTATATTTGGCTGCAAACGTATGATTACCGTGTGTATCGTTTTGACCAAAGAACAGAGAAATTCGAACAAATTCCTGCAGAAGGTGAAGAGGAGGGCATGCGTTTCTCTTCTATTAAAATATTGCCCGACAGTGTCATTTGGCTACTTTCTGAAAATGAGGGGGCTGTCCGTGTGAAAACAAATCCTAAGGATTACAGTGTAACCACTCAAGTATATGCTACTCATAGTCATGGAGGAAATGCCGCTCACATTAATCAGGTTTTTAGCGATGCTATAATCAAGAGTGGTTACTTACTGATAACGGTCTGCTAAAGATTACGAATGATAAAGAAGAGCCTGTTTCTTATTTTGTGAATATCCAATCAGGCAAAGATGAATCCGTACAGGCTTTCTACTCTTTTTGCAGTTATGGTGACGAACTTTATTTTGGATCAGACAGGGGACGGATATGGTGCTATTCTTTGCAAAATGAAATCTTTCGTCTTTGGGAATTGCCGGTAAAGGATAAAGTGATTGCTATAAATGAAATAAAAGGTATGGGACTGTTGATAACAACTGCCATGAAGGATTGATATTGTACCATTCGGATACAAAAGAGTGTAAAGTCTATAATAAATCCAATTGTCCCGAATTCCCGGCAGACGCTTTCCGTTCTGTTTATGTTGACAGTAAGCAGGAAGCATGGTTTGAGATGACCGAATGGGGAAAGGTTTGTCATTTCAATCCTTTGACGGAAGTATTTAAGCAAGAAAAGATGCAAGTGGAGCCTCGTGGTGCCGATCGTTCCTATCCCAGTTTTCATATTTGTGAGGACTTGAACGGTAATTTGTGGGTACATCCGCAAGGAGGAGGGCTTTCTTGGTATGACAGGGAGGCAAATCGGCTGTTACCTTTCTACAATGACCCCGATTCACCTGATTGGCACTTTTCTAACAAATTACATTCTATGTTATCCGATAAACAAGGCAATCTTTGGTTATGTACTCATTCTAAGGGGTTGGAGAAGATTACTTTTTTAGGAAGCCAGTTCCATATTTATCCCCGCATGGGGCACAGTTATGACTTGAATGCCAATACGGTACGTGCGTTGTTTGAAGATAGCGAACATCGCATCTGGATGGGAAAACGGGACGGTCAGATTGAAATTTATTCTTCTGATTTAGATTTTCAGGGTATTCTGACTGAAGAGGGGATTATAGCTAAATCTGGTAGGCCGTTAAGTGGAGTTCCTTATCATATCATGCAAGATTCTCGCGGAAACATTTGGATTGCTACTAAAGGGGATGGTATTATTCTGGCAGAAAAGGAGGGGGCACATTTTAAGTTTACTCGATTCAAATATGATGAAGATGATATTTATAGCCTGAGTCATAATAGTGTTTACTGGTTACATGAAGACAAGCATGGACGTATTTGGGTGGCAACTTTTGGTGGAGGGTTGAATTATATTCAGAAAACTCCTGAAGGGAAATATGTGTTTATTAGTTCTAGAAATAACCTGAAAGGTTTTCCGTATGACCGTTGTTATCGTGTACGCCATATCACTTCTGATAAGAAGGGGAATATATGGGTGGGGAGCAGTGATGGCGCACTTAGTTTTAAAGAGGATTTTAAGGATCCGGAGTCGATTGTGTTCCATCTTTATGCACGTATCCCCGATGATATGAATTGTCTGAGCAACAATAACGTATATCGGGTTGTAACCACTTCTCAAGGAGAAGTTTATTTAGCTACATTTGGTGGTGGCCTTAACCAACTTGTTTCCATGAACGGAGAAGGGGGAGCTGTATTTAAATCCTATACAGTGAAGAATGGTCTGCCTTCAGATATCCTGTTGTCTGTAGAAGAGGATGACACAGGAAGCTTGTGGATAAGTACGGAAAACGGATTGAGTAAATTTATTCCGTCCGAACAACGTTTTGAGAATTATAATGAAAGGGATTTTGGTGGTAAGATACGTTTTGAGGAGGGAACGTCGTTGAATCTTAGTTCCAGCACCATTTTGTTTGGTACCAGTCGTGGCGTGCTTTATTTTGAACCAGAGCATATTAAGAAGAGTAATTATGTACCATCCATTATTTTAGGTACTTTGAAGATATCCAATCAAGAGGTAGTTCCAGGGGTATCAGGAAGTTTGTTGCGGCAATCACTCAATAATACAGAACATCTGGTACTTTCACATAAGGAGAATATTGTAACCTTATCGTTTGCTGCATTGGATATGATTTATCCTGAAAATATCCGTTATGCTTATCGTTTACGCGGATTTGATAAAGAATGGAATTATGTAGACAGACAGCGTACCGCTACATATACTAATCTTCCGAAAGGAGATTATGTTTTTCAGGTTAAATCGACCAATAGTGATGGTGTTTGGGTAGAGAACGAGCGCAGTTTGAGAATCACCATTCAGCCTTCGTTTTGGGAAACAGCTTGGGCTATGGCAATTTATATTCTTGCTTTTCTGTTGATTCTGTTTTCAGGAGTATATATATTGTTTACTATTTATCGTCTGAAACATGAAGTGTCTGTGGAACAGCAGGTTTCTGATATAAAACTTCGTTTTTTTACAAATATTTCTCACGAACTTCGCACTCCGCTAACGTTGATTGCAGGTCCTGTAGAATATGTTTTGAAAAACAAGACTTTGCCAGATGATGTACGTGAGCAATTGCATGTAGTAGAACGTAATACCGACCGTATGCTTCGCTTGGTGAACCAAATTCTTGATTTCCGCAAAATACAGAAAAATAAAATGAAGTTGCGTATAGAACAGATCGATATTGTTCCTTTTGTACGCCATATCATGGATAATTTTGAATCGTTGGCCGAAGAGCATCATATTGATTTTGTATTCGAAAGTGAAATGCCTTCCTTGAAACTGTGGGTAGATGCGGATAAGCTGGAAAAGATTGTCTTTAATCTGCTTTCCAATGCTTTTAAGTATACTCCACAGGGTAAGATGATTACGCTTTTCATTCATGAAAATGAGCATAATGTGGCGATTGGTGTACAGGATCAAGGTATAGGAATTTCTGAAAGCAAGAAAGCTTCTCTTTTTGTCCGTTTTGAAAATCTGCTGGACAAGAATTTGTTTAATCAGCAAAGTTCAGGCATCGGTCTTTCTTTGGTTAAGGAATTGGTGGAACTGCACAAAGCGACTATCCGTGTGGATAGTAAAGAGGGGGAGGGCAGCTGTTTCACGGTTGAGTTTTTGAAAGGTAAAGAGCACTATACGGAGAATGTGGAGTTCATTCTCTCTGATTCTGTCGAAATGAGGCGGAAGAGGTGGAAGAACCAGTTCAGGGACATGAAGAGAAAAGGAATGAAAGTAAAACGATGTTGCTGGTTGAAGATAATTTGGAACTTCGTTTCTTTTTGCGTAGTATCTTTATCTCAAATTTCAACGTCATAGAGGCTGTTAATGGCTGATGGTTTGGATAAAGCTTTGAAGTTTGTTCCGGATATTATTATTAGTGACATCATGATGCCGGAAAGGATGGTATTACTATGACAGAAGATTTGCGTGCTAATATGGCGACCAGTCATATTCCAGTGGTTTTACTGACGGCTAAAACGGATATGGACAGTAAGTTGGAGGGTATGGAGCTGGGAGTTGAGGATTATATAACGAAGCCGTTTAGTGCACTTACCTGAAGGCTAGGGTGGAGAATATTTTGACACAACGTGTCAAGTTACAACAGTTGTATTGTGCGAATCTGATGAATATTCAGCCTGTTCCGGAGGAAGAACAGCAAACACAGCCTGAGATGTCTTCGCATGACCGTAAATTTATGGAAAAACTGACGGAATTAATGGAGAAGAATATGGATAATGGCGATTTGATAGTGGATGATTTGGTACAAGAACTTGCGGTGAGTCGTTCTGTCTTTTTCAAGAAACTGAAAACCCTGACAGGACTTGCCCCCATTGAGTTTATTAAAGAGATGCGTGTGAAACGTGCCGCGCAATTGATAGAAAGTGGTGATTATAATATGACGCAGATTGCTTATATGGTAGGTATTAATGATCCTCGTTATTTCAGCAAATGTTTTAAACAACGTTTGGTATGACACCTACTGAATATAAAGAGAATGCAAAAAATAAGCGATAACTTTTGCTGCTATTTGTTAGTTCTTGCAGCGTTTATTTTTTAATGATTTCTTAAAGGGTATGTTTAAGTGTCGGGTATTTCTTTTGTTATGTGAGTGAGTTGCTCATGTTATTTTATTATTTTTTCGAATATGTAATGGGGGTTTTTCTGAATTTTTAGTCTTTTACATAGATAATGAACTAAAAAGAGGAAAAGATGAAAAAAGTAATTTTATTTATGTTAGGTGTTTTGGCGAGTCTGATGTTGAGTGCTCAGTCTCGTTGGAGTGTTACGCCGGAAGCCGGCTTGGTAGTGAATAAGGAAAATGAAGGGACATCAGTTACATTAGGTTTTAAAGCTGGTGCCGGTGTATTGTATCAGTTAAAGGAAGGGGTGGGAAAAAAGCCTTCTTTTGGCTTGAAGTCCGGAGTTTATATCTTAATGCAGAAAGGTGGGTATCATCCTATGAGTTGGGGAAACATATCAACAGGGGGAGGATTTAGCATGGATTATGAAAAAACGGATGTTGAGTCCACGCGTTATTATTTGCAATTGCCTGTTATGGCTCATTGGGGTTTTAAACTTTGTGATGATGTGCGTCTTAAATTAGCAGTAGGGCCTTATGTAGCTGTAGGAATTGGTGGACGCACTCATGCTTATGTTTCTTCCTCAAAATATAATATAGATGAAGAAACAGGTGTTGGACAGTATGAATATCGGAATGATTATTACCGGTTTGGCACATTTAAAGGAAAAGCAGTAAATGAGGAATTTGGTTTTGAGGCGTCCCCTCGTTTGGATTGGGGAGGAACGGCTTCTGTCGGGATTGCTGTTAAACGGATTTCATTTACTATCGGGTATGATTTGGCTTGGGGAAAATATAATAAGGAACAGAATGATTTAAGGATACGGAATCATATGGTTAGCTTTATTTCAGGGTATACTTTTTGATAAGAAAAAGGATAAATGAAACAAACATACACAAAATTTCTTGTTTAAGATTGTTAAATGAAGAATTTTGTGTATGTTTGTTTTTCATAAACACGATAAAAGTTCAATCTATGAGGAAAATGCTATTCATTACCCTTTTAATGGGCGGTCTGTGTACGACTGTCTCTGTTGCAAAGGCACAGGAACGCTTGCCAGAATACCTGCAGGCAGAGAAGTACACACAAGAAAAATTGAACACCATGTTGTTTTCTACTGTGGTGGATCCGCATTGGTTCCAGAAAGGTAATAATTTCTGGTTCGAGTACAAAACAAGTGAAGGAACCTTTTGGTATGTGGTTGATCCGGTTGCCCGGACAAAGAAGCTTTTGTTTGATAGGGATGAATTAGCTTCTCAGCTTACTGAAATTGTAAAAGATCCCTTTGAGGCACGCCATTTGCCAATTATAAATCTGAAAGCGAAAGAAGATGGGCGTACCTTTACTTTTGAAGTAAAATCAACAAAAGATGCGACACCAAAGACAGAAGGTAAGGATAAGAAAGACAAAAAGAATGAGAAGGAAATCTTTTATTTTTCTTATGACTATCCTACTCGTAAATTGACTCATTTGAAAGATAAAGAAGACGACCTGAAGAAAATCTATTGGGGATCAGTTTCTCCTGATGGTAAAACGGTGATTTATGCCAAGGATTTGAATTTGTATCGCATGAGTCGTGAAGATTATGAAAAAGCGAAAAAAAATGAAAAGGATAGTACGATCGTGGAAATCCAGCTTACTACAGATGGCATGAAGGATTTTGGCTATGGTATTCCCTATAGTATGCTTAATACAGATACTTTATGTAATGGCAAGCGTCGTCGTGTAGGTGGAGTGTGGTCTCCGGATTCACGTTATTTTGCTATGACAGTTTCTGACGATCGCGCTGTGAAAGAATTATGGGTAATAAATTCGATGGCCCATCCGCGTCCCACATTGGAAACTTATAAATACCAGATGCCGGGAGAAAAGGAAGCTCCCATAGAACATCTGTACTTGTTTGACTTGGTTGATAATAAACGTAAGGAAATTAAAGTAGCAGCTTATAAAGATCAAAGCATTGGCCTGGAATACAAACCAATGATGCAAAAACAGCGTGATATGGAAGATCAGGCTGTCGTTTGGCAGGGTGATAACAACCGTTTTTTTCTGACTCGCAGCAGCCGTGATTTACATCGGATTGATGTTTGTTCCTATACGATAGGACAGGATTCCGTTGTACCTGTTATAAAAGAACGGATGAATACCTATCAGGAAACTCGTCCTTTAAGAGTCTTGAATGGTGGAAAAGAAATTATTCAATGGAGTGAGCGTGATGGTTGGGCACACCTTTATTTATATGATGATCAGGGTAATTTGAAAAATCGTATCACAAAAGGTCCCTGGCACGTGGAGGAAATCTTGAAAGTAGATGATAAGGCGCGTGTGATTTATTTTACTGCTAATGGAATGAATGCTAAAGAACATCCTTATTATGAACATTTGTATCGTGTGAATTTGGATGGCAGCGGTTTGAAACTACTGACTAAAGGGGATTATTTCCATCGTGTGGAAGTGGATGATGATGCTCGTTTTGTGGTGGATAATTATTCGCGTGTAAATACAGTGCCTTGCGCCATCCTGCTGGATACTAATGGCAATAAAGTAATGGATATTCAGGAGAGTGATTTTTCACAGCTTTTTGCTGCCGGTTATAAATTTCCGGAAATATTTAAAGTAAAGGCGGCTGATGGTGTGACAGATTTGTATGGTGTGATGTATAAACCTTTTAATTTTGACTCAACTAAGGTTTATCCTATTGTGGATTATGTTTATCCTGGGCCACAGGTGAAGGTGTTTATTATCCGTTTACCCGTATGAGTCCCCGTACCGACCGTTTGGCACAGGCCGGATTTATTGTTATTTCTGTAGGACAACGTGGCGGGCACCCTAGCCGCTCTAAATGGTATCATAATTATGGATATGGAAATATGCGTGATTATCCGCTGGCCGATCATAAATATGCTATCGAGCAATTGGCGCAGCGTCATCATTTTATAGATATAGATAAGGTTGGTATTCATGGACATTCGGGAGGTGGATTTATGAGTACGGCGGCTATGTGCCAATACCCGGATTTCTTCAAAGTGGCTGTTTCTTGTGCCGGAAATCATGATAATAATATCTATAACCGTTGGTGGAGTGAAACGCATCACGGCGTAAAAGAAGTAGTGAGTGAGAAAGGGGATACAACTTTCGTTTATAAGATTGCTACTAATCCTGAAATAGCGAAGCAATTGAAAGGAAATTTGTTGCTGATTCATGGTGATATTGATAATAATGTACATCCAGGCAATACCTTACGGGTAGTTGATGCATTGATTCGTGCCGGGAAACGTTTTGATATGCTGATTCTTCCTCAACAGCGTCATGGATTCGGCGATATGAATGAATATTTCTATTGGAAACTGGTAGACTACTTCTCCGAACATCTGAAAGGGAGAAGTGAAAAATCGGTGGATATACCGAAACGGTAGATTTAGGATAATTGCCGGACGAATATGAAAGGAGCACAGAGGGTTCGTGTCATTAAGATACCTTTGTGCTCCTTGTTTTTATAGCAGACTGTTGATATAAGCCTTCATGTCCGGTGTCGCGGATTTTGCTTCCAGATACAGTTTATACTGCGCTTTGGTACGTACCAGATTATGGTCTTTATACCGGGTTTGATAATACGTGTCTCCGTTTATATAATCTGCTAAAAAGCGTACAGCTTGCATATAAGGGAACAGAGTTGCAGCGTATGGTAGCATTTCTATTTCAAGAGGGGTCAGGAAAGCTCGGGCCGACTCAATATAACCTTTGGTAAATGCTTTGAAGATTTCCATGTTGAACTTCACCTTATTTAAATCAGCCTCATCCTCCTTGCCGGTATTGGCTGCCGAACGGAGGAAATCACCGAAATCGGAGAAAATGAAACTGGGCATTACTGTGTCCAGGTCAATGACGCACAACACTTTTCCGTTTTCATCAAATAACATGTTGCTGACTTTTGTGTCACAGTGGCAGATGCGTTTGGGCAATTTGCCTTCACGGTAAAAACGTTCAGCGCTGCACATCGTATCAGCATCTTTTTCTATTGCGTCCACTATGTCCTGTACTTCTGCCAAACGGCCAGACATGTTGGCAGATACGGCTTCACGTAATTGTTTTAAGCGGAATTCCATATTGTGGAAATCGGGGATGATTCTCCGAGTTGTTCGGGTACATCAGCCAGCATGGCTTGGAATTCACCAAACTTCAGTCCTGCCAGATAGGAGGATTCCGGTGTAACTGTTTCCAATGTTTGTGAACGTGGAATAAATATTGAAATTCGCCAATAACCTTCTCCATCATAGAAATAGGTTTTGCCATTGGTGGAAGGTAGAAAATGGAGTACCTTACGTTCAATGTCCTCTTCGTGTCTGGCTTCCAGCTTTTGGCGGATGTGTCTGGTTACTACTTCTATATTGTGTTGCAGCATTTCAATATTGGTAAATATTAAATGGTTGATTCGTTGCAATACATAGTCAGGCTCTTCAGGAGATACCGATTTTACCAGATAAGTCTGATTGATGAGGCCGGATGTCAAAGCTTTGATTTCTTTCACTTCACCCACTTTGGGGAACTGTTTGATAATTTTTTTGAGGTTTTCCATAGGTTTGTTTGAATAATGTCTATATATGAAACAAAGATAACTTCTTTCCTTCAATTGGAGGAAAGAAGTTATCTTAAAAAACATATAATAGGAATATAAATCTTTTTATTTTTTTAAATCAGTCTGGAACATACGGTCAGCGCGTAACAGATGACGCCAGTAGGAAACCAATTCTTGTGATTCCTGCAATACATTGAGGTACACCATAGAAGCTTTTACATTGACATCCCGTTCTTGTATGCGGTCCATCTGTTCTTTGCGCAAGGTGGAGATCTTGCCTTTCAGAAGGGCGCCTTCACGTAGCAAAGCATCAGTCTGGTCGTAGGCCTTGTTAGCAAGTACTTCAGTAGCTTTGGCCATTAATGCCGTCATCTCATCGCGGATAGGGATGAACTCGTTAGTGGCACGTTCCGATAATGGGGTGAACTTATTGTCCACATGTTCTTTACAAGGCTCGCAGATACGTTTCAGACAGTAAAGCATTTGTTCACAACTGTTGCTTCCTAAATGGAACCAAGTATTTTTCTCAATAGCAGTGAAGTTGTCTATGCGACGTAGGCCCAGTATTTCTTTACGGCGTATCTTTTTTAACATTTCTTTCTGGTTGTCAGTATTGCTCACGGCCTTGCGCAGAGCTTTCAGATTTTCGTTGATGAAACCGTCGGTTATCTGCCGGTAGGTTTCATTGGTGAATGCCATTTCGGCTACCAATGTGTTATTTACATGCTGGCGAAGTAATGTCCAACGCTCTTCTTTGTCTTTACTGGCAATGAGGCGGGAGAATATGTCGTCTTTGCCTTTATCCTTCTGTTTCTTGCTGTAGTGTATGTTGCTGCGTACCAATAGGAAGATGGCAAGTGCAATAAGAGCCAACATGGCGAATGTGCCTCCATAATACATGATGAGCGTAACCACAAAACAGATAGTGAAAGCAGCTCCGGCAGTAATGAACCATCCACCGATAACAGAAAGCACACCGGTGATACGATATACGGCACTGTCACGGCTCCAGCACGGTCGGCTAATGAACTACCCATAGCTACCATGAAAGTTACGTAAGTGGTAGAAAGAGGGAGTTTCAAAGAGGTTCCCAAAGCTATGAGCAGACCGGCCAGTACCAAATTGACAGAAGCGCGTATCAAATCAAATGCTGCCCCATTCTCCATAATCATCACATCTTTGTTAAAACGCTGTCGGCCCATCGTTTCAGATTGTCGGGCAATATTTTGGCTATATTTTCTGAAGCGCTCATGGTAGAACGGACAATACTGCGTGCTACAGCGGAAGAACCAAACATTTCGTCACCTTCATCCTGACGCGAGAGATCTACCGAAGTCTTCACTACATTTTGCGCTTTTTTTGAAGTAATCAGCGCATATACCATGATGACGCCTGCTAAAAATAAAAAAAGGAATGGGGTTTTAGCCGGACCATTCAGTGAATTCATCAAGTATCCCATTGGTTCACCGTTTCCATTAGCCATGAAGTCTGTATAAGCTGAGAAGCCTGCCAAAGGCACACCAATGAAGTTTACTAAGTCATTGCCTGCAAAAGCCATAGCTAAGGCAAAAGTACCTAACATTACCACCACCTTGAATACATTTATCTTGCACCAATGCAGTATTTGCATCAGAATGGTGAAGAACACAAAACTGCAACTTACTAACATCAAGGTGTTTTCCTGAATCCAATGTTTGTTTTCGGCAGTCATGAAGGCGGAATCTTTCAGGCCTTTTATCAACATGAAGTAGATAATGGCCGTAACAGCGATACCGCCGAACAGTCCGATAGTGTATTTCAGTTTCTTTGTATAATTAAATGTGAAGAGGAGACGGGAGAGATATTGTACTAATGTGCCGAAGAAGAAGGCTACTGCTACTGAGAGGAAGATACCTAAAATGACGGATAATGCCTTTTCCGTATTCAGCAGATCAGCAAATCCTAGCATTCCGGTTTTGTCTTCTGCTATTTTGATAAGAGCTAGAACGAAAGTTCCTCCCAATAGTTCGAATACCATGGATACGGTAGTGGAGGTAGGCATTCCTAAGGAATTGAAAATATCCAATAGGACTACGTCTGTTACCATAACTGCTAGAAAGATACACATTAACTCCTGAAAATAAAATTGTTCAGGTCTGAAAATACCGTGTCGTGCGATTTCCATCATACCGTTGCTCAGTGTGGCGCCGATGAAGATACCGAAAGCGGCAATGGCGATGATGGTCTTGAATGACGCGGCTTTAGCACCAATGGCGGAATTCATAAAGTTCACTGCGTCATTGCTGACGCCTACTACCAAATCGAATATGGCTAGCAGAAAAAGGAATACAACGATTCCCAAAAACATAGTTTCCATATAATTTTGTCTCTCTATTTTATTGGGCGCAAAGGTACGGGAGGTATATTATGATAAAATGTCATATATGTTACATTTGTGTTACAGGTGTTTTTTGTTCACCATAGATTGCACGGATTCACACAACTTGATTTTTAATTTATTATTATCCATATTTAGTGGCGAATCTCTTCTTTTTTGAGACAAATATGAGTGGATAAATAATATTTCACGTTTATGTGTGGAATTTATAGAGTGAAAATTTATACCTTTGTAGCCCAAATACTTAATCTATAAAAAATGTCAGAGGCTAAGAGAATTAAAACCGCATTGGTGTCGGTTTATCACAAAGAAGGTTTGGACGAGATTATAACCAAACTACACGAAGAAGGAGTAGAGTTCCTGTCAACAGGAGGTACAAGACAGTTTATCGAATCTTTAGGTTTCCCTTGCAAAGCGGTGGAGGATCTTACTACTTATCCCTCTATTTTGGGCGGACGTGTGAAGACACTGCATCCTAAAGTCTTTGGAGGTATTTTATGCCGTCGTGGTTTGGAACAAGATATGCAACAGATAGAAAAATATGAGATACCCGAAATAGATTTGGTCATCGTTGACCTGTATCCGTTTGAGGCAACTGTGGCTTCGGGTGCCGAAGAACAAGCTATCATCGAAAAAATTGATATAGGTGGTATTTCTTTGATTCGTGCTGCTGCTAAGAACTTTAATGATGTAGTGATTATCGCTAGTCAGGCACAATATAAGCCGTTCCGTGATATGTTGCTGGAACATGGCGCTACTACTTCACGCGAGGAACGCCGTTGGTTCGCAAAAGAAGCGTTTGCTGTTTCTTCTCATTATGATTCTGCTATCTTTAACTATTTTGATGGTGGTGAAGGTTCGGCTTTCCGTTGCGCGGTGGAAGAACAAAAACAACTTCGTTATGGTGAAAATCCTCATCAGAAAGGTTATTTCTATGGAAATCTGGATGCGATGTTCGACCAGATTCATGGAAAAGAAATTTCCTATAACAATTTGTTGGATATCAATGCAGCTGTTGATTTGATTGATGAATTTGATGAGGTGACATTTGCCATTCTGAAGCATAATAATGCCTGTGGATTAGCTTCGCGCCCTACTGTGCTGGAAGCATGGAAAGATGCGTTGGCAGGCGATCCGGTGTCGGCTTTCGGCGGTGTGTTGGTTACTAATGCCGTGATTGATAAAGAAACAGCAGAAGAAATCAATAAACTGTTCTTTGAGGTAATTATTGCTCCGGATTATGATGTAGATGCATTAGAGATTTTGGGACAGAAGAAGAACCGTATTATTTTGGTTCGTAAGGAAGCTAAATTGCCGAAGAAACAATTCCGTTCTTTATTGAATGGGGTTTTGGTTCAGGAAAGAGACCTGGATGTGGAAACTCCTGCCGACTTGAAGCAGGTTACTGAAAAAGCTCCTACGGCGACTGAAGTAGAGGATATGTTATTTGCAAATAAGATTGTGAAGAATAGTAAAAGTAATGCTATTGTACTGGCCAAGAACAAACAACTGCTGGCTAGCGGTGTCGGTCAGACTTCACGTGTGGATGCATTGAAACAAGCCATTGAAAAAGCGAAGTCATTTGAGTTTGATTTGAATGGCGCAGTGATGGCCAGTGATGCTTTCTTTCCTTTCCCCGATTGTGTAGAGATAGCGGATAAGGAGGGTGTGAAAGCTGTTATCCAGCCGGGAGGCTCTGTAAAAGACGAGTTGACTTTCCAATACTGCAATGAACATGGCGTAGCTATGGTCGTTACAGGGATTCGTCACTTTAAACACTAAGATCATTGCAATTTACCATTTGCGGCTACAATCGGACTGTTTATACAGCATTGTTCAGTAAATGGTCAATTGCAAATGTCAATTGTAAATTGCTAAATTGTAAATGAATTTATGGGATTATTCTCCTTTACACAAGAGATTGCGATGGACCTTGCACTGCCAATACCATCATTTTAAATAACGGGAAGATTGTAGTGGACGAACCTTCGGTCGTTGCGCTTGATCGCCGTACCGACAAGATGATTGCCGTAGGCGAACGGGCTAAAATGATGTACGAGAAGGAAAATCCGAATATTCGTACTGTACGTCCGCTACGCGACGGGGTTATTGCCGATTTTAATGCCTGTGAACAGATGATGCGCGGTTTAATAAAGAAAGTGAACATGGGTAATCGTTTCTTTTCTCCTTCTTTGCGTATGGTGATCGGAGTCCCCTCGGGTAGCACTGAAGTAGAGCTTCGTGCGGTACGTGACAGTGCTGAGCATGCGGGAGGACGAGACGTTTATTTGATTTTTGAACCTATGGCCGCGGCTATTGGTATCGGTATTGATGTAGAGGCTCCTGAAGGTAATATGATTGTTGATATAGGTGGTGGTTCTACAGAAATTGCCGTGATTTCATTGGGTGGTATTGTTTCCAACAATTCGATACGTATTGCCGGTGACGATCTTACAGCCGATATTCAGGAATATATGAGCCGTCAGCATAATGTGAAGGTTAGTGAACGTATGGCTGAACGTATCAAGATACATGTAGGTGCTGCCTTGACTGATTTGGGAGATGATGCTCCTGAAGATTACATTGTACGCGGGCCTAATCGTATCACTGCTCTTCCCATGGAAGTTCCAGTGTGTTATCAGGAGGTGGCGCATTGTTTGGAAAAGAGTATTGCAAAAATTGAAACAGCTATCCTTAGTGCATTGGAACAGACTCCGCCTGAACTTTATGCTGATATTGTTTTGAACGGTATTTATTTGGCTGGTGGTGGTGCTTTGCTGCGTGGTTTGGACAAGCGTCTGACAGACAAAATCAATATTCCGTTCCATATAGCCGAAGATCCTTTGCTGAGTGTGGCGAAAGGTACCGGTATTGCACTGAAGAATGTAGATCGTTTCTCTTTTTTGATGCGGTAAATAATTTGCTAATGAGGCAGTTTGCTAATTTGCTAATGCCATGCGGTATGGATAGCGCAGTACATTGGCACATTGGCAAATTAGCACATTGAACAATTAGTATTAATGAAAAATCTGCTGAATTTCTTTTTAAAGTATAATTACTGGTTTCTCTTTGTTCTTTTGGAGATAATCAGTTTTGCTTTATTATTCCACTTCAACAGTTATCAGGGAAGTGCGTTCTTTACATCTGCTAATTTTGTGTCGGGAGCTATGTATGATGCAGCCAATAATGTTACCGGATATTTTCATTTGAAAACGATTAACGATGAGTTGGTACAGAAAAATGTGGAACTGGAATTGCAGTTGGAGAGTATTCGTAAAGCTTTGATTGAAGCAACGGAAGACAGCAGTGGTGTGGAACAGCTTAAGCAGGAAGCACTGGCAGGATATGATATCTTTAAGGCTAGCGTGATAAATAACAGTGTGACCCATGCTGATAATTATATTACACTTGATAAAGGAGAAGTAGATGGCATTCGTAGTGAGATGGGAGTGGTAAATGGAAGCGGTGTGGTTGGTATTGTTTATCTCACCTCTCCACATACTCCATTGTCATTCCGGTATTGAATTCCAAAAGCAGTATTAGCTGTAAAATAAAACGGAGTGATTATTTCGGCTTCTTGAAATGGGATGGCGGTTCATCCGAATTTGCTTTTATAAAGGATATGCCCCGTCATTCATTATTTTCTTTAGGTGACACTATTGTAACCAGTGGACACAGTGCTGTTTTCCCTTCCGGCATTCCGGTGGGTACGGTAGATGATATTGCCGATAGTCACGATGGCTTGTCTTATTTGCTGCGGGTGAAACTATTTACGGACTTCGCCCGTTTGAATGATGTGCGCGTAATTGCTCAAAAAGGCAGGAGGAACAATTGGAGTTGGAAAAGCAGGTAAAAACGATTAAGTAAGAAGGTTGATGTTGACTTATCTACAAAGAATAGAGTGGTTTATCGGACTGGTACTGTTGCAGGTGTTGGTGCTGAATCATATGCATATCAACGGGTATGCCACTCCTTTCTTTTTTATCTATTTTATTTTGAAGTACAATTCGGGAGTTAGCCGTAATGTCCTTATGATATGGGCATTCCTGTTGGGATTGGCAGTCGATATATTTGGCAACACTCCGGGGATGAATGCGGCTGCGGCCACTGTACTGGCTTTTATGCGTGAACCTATTTTAAGATTAGTCACACTCCGCGATAGCGTCGAGGATTTGAACCAGGTATCAAAAGTATGGGATTCTCGCCTTTCTTCCGGTATATCTTATTATGTACTTTCTTATTTTGTACCATTTTACTTGTCATAGATACTTTTTCATTCTTCAATCTGCCTGTCTTATTGTTGAAAATATTGACAGATGCCTCAATAACCGTCATTTGTATATTGTGTGCTGAGGCAATCAGGAGGAAAAAATAGTGGAAAGAGATTATAATCTGGAGAAGCGGAAATATGTAATCGGTGCATCGGTAATCGTTATTGTGCTGATTTACTTGATACGTCTTTTTACCTTGCAGATTATGAGTGAGGATTATAAAAAGAATGCAGATAGCAACGCTTTTCTGAACAAGACACAATACCCTAGCCGTGGGGTAATGTATGATCGGAACGGTAACCTGCTGGTATACAACCAACCTGCCTATGATGTAACGATGGTGATGAAAGAGGTGCATAATCTTGATACGCTTGATTTATGTAAAACATTGAATATTACTCCCGGGTATTTCAAGAAGCGTATTCGTGAGATAAAGGACAGACGTTCCAATCCGGGTTACTCTCCATATACTCATCAAGTATTTATGACCCAGCTTTCGGCAGAAGAGTGTGGAGTCTTCCAAGAAAAGCTGTTCAAGTTTCCCGGTTTCTATATTCAGCGGCGTACTATCCGTCAGTATAATTACAATTCGGCTGCCCATGTTCTGGGAGATATTGCAGAAGTGTCCAAGGGGGATATTGAAGCGGATGATTACTATGTACGCGGTGACTTTATAGGGAAACAGGGGGTGGAACGCTCATACGAAAAACAGTTGAGGGGGGAGAAAGGAGTGGAGATATTACTGCGCGATGCCCGTGGACGTATTCAGGGACGGTATATGGACGGGAAATATGACAAGACTCCCGTTCCGGGGAAGAATCTGAAACTAGGTATAGACATAGAGCTTCAGATGTTAGGAGAGCGTTTGTTGGAAGGGAAGATAGGCAGTATAGTGGCTATCGAGCCATCCACAGGAGAAATACTTTGTATGGTATCTGCTCCCACTTTTGACCCAAGATTGATGGTGGGGCGCCAACGGGGTAAAAATCATCTGGAACTGGCGCGTGACAGTTGGAAACCATTGCTGAACCGTTCTATTATGGGGCAATTTCCACCGGGATCTACTTTTAAGACTACTCAGGCGTTGACTTTTCTGCAAGAGGGGATTATTACTCCTCAGACAGCCTATTCTTGCTATCATGGTTTTGTGTATGCCGGTCTTAGGGTGGGTTGCCACTCCCATGGGTCGCCCCTGCCTTTGGTGCCTGCCATTGCAACTTCCTGTAACGGTTATTTTTGTTGGGGGTTGTTTCACATGATAGGGGCAAAGAAGAAGTATGGTTCTGTACAGGCTGCCATGAATACATGGCGTGATTATATGGTTTCTATGGGATTTGGTTATCCTTTGGGAGTAGACCTTCCGGGTGAGAAGCGTGGGATGATCCCGAATGCTGCTTATTATGATAAGAACTATCGGGGATCATGGAACGGACTGACGATTATTTCTATCTCCATCGGTCAGGGGGAAGTGACGGCTACTCCGTTGCAGATTGCTAACCTTGGGGCTACTATTGCTAACCGGGGCTACTATATAACTCCGCATGTAGTGAAAGAAGTAGAAGACGAGCCGTTGGATACCCTGTATACGACCAAACATTATACTAAAGTAAGCCGTGAACATTATCAGACAGTAGTCGAAGGTATGCGTTCGGCAGTATTGGGAGGAACCTGCCGTAGTGCGAATATTCCGGGGATTGAGGTGTGTGGCAAGACAGGTACGGCGCAAAACCGTGGAAAGGACCATTCTGCTTTTATGGGGTTTGCACCAATGAATGATCCTAAGATTGCCGTGGTAGTCTATGTAGAGAATGGAGGTTGGGGAGCAACTTATGGTGTACCTATCGGTGCATTGATTATGGAGAAATATTTGAAAGGAGAACTTTCACCGGAAAGTGAGGCGAAAGCGGCGGAAATACAAAACAGACGAATAGATTATGGCATACACGAACGATAGTATATGGAAATCAGTGGACTGGATGACTATCTGCATTTATCTGATGCTGGTTATCTTTGGATGGTTCAGTGTATGTGGAGCCAGCTATGATTATGGTGAAATTGATTTTTTTAGTTTCGACACTCGTGCAGGAAAACAATTTGTATGGATCTGTTGCTCTTTGGGGCTCGGATTTATCCTGATGATGTTAGAGGATAAGTTATATGATATGTTTGCTTACATTTTATATGGAGGCATGATGCTGTTGTTGTTGATAACACCTTTTCTGGCAGAGGATACCAAGGGATCTTATTCATGGATAAAATTCGGACCTGTAAGTTTGCAACCGGCGGAATTTGCTAAATTTGCTACGGCGTTGGCTTTGGCTAAATTTATGAATGTCTATGGGTTTACAATGAGTAAGTTAAAGTATTCATTGCCTGTAGTAGGGATGGTGTTGCTGCCTATGCTGCTCATTATTTTGCAACGGGAAACGGGGTCGGCTTTGGTTTATCTGGCTTTCTTTTTTATGCTGTACCGGGAGGGGATGCCAGGTTCTATTTTGTTTGCTGGGATTTGCGCTGTGGTTTATTTTGTAGTTGGGATCCGTTTTGGCAATGAATTGATGGCGGATGACTGTACTTCCATCGGTGAATTTTCTGTGTTGCTGTTGATAGTCATTCTTTCTGCTTTATTAGTTAATAGTTATTGTAAAAAAGCATCGGTAGTGTGGTATATTGGAGGGGTTGGTGTTGGTGGTACCTTGCTGGCTTTATTATTTTCGTTTTATGTTATCCCTTTTGATATTACTTGGTTTCAATATGGATTGTGCGTAGTTTTATTGTTCTATTTGATCTTCCTTTCTATGCATGAACGTATGCGTAATTATTTTTATATTGCTCTATTTGCGGTAGGTTCAGTGGGATTCCTTTTTTCTGCTGATTATGTTTTCAATAATGTGCTGGAGCCACATCAGCAAATACGTATTAAAGTGGTACTTGGTATGGAGGAAGACTTGGCTGGGGCAGGATACAATGTGAACCAAAGTAAGATTGCTATTGGTTCGGGAGGCTTATGGGGGAAAGGCTTTTTGAATGGTACACAGACTAAACTGAAGTATGTGCCTGAACAGGATACAGACTTATCTTTGTACGGTAGGGGAAGAAGAAGGCTTTATAGGTTCGGCAGCTGTATTGTTTCTTTTTACCGGACTTATTTTGCGTCTTATTGTGGTGGCAGAGCGTCAGCATACTCGTTTTGCCCGTGTTTATGGATATTCGGTATTAAGCATTTTCTTATTCCATCTGTTTATTAATATAGGTATGGTTTTAGGACTGACCCCCGTTATAGGCATACCATTGCCTTTTTTCAGTTATGGGGGGTCTTCTTTGTGGGGATTTACGATCTTGCTTTTTGTATTCTTGCGTATTGATGCAGGGCGGGGAAAACGTTAGAGTTTATTGGTTTTCCAGTTTGCGCAACTGGATACCTATATCACTGATTCCCGTCAACGGGTTATCCCTCATGATATGGACGATGCGGAAAGTACGTGTGCTTCCTTCTGTACGGATAGGAATAAATGCTTTATAAGGCAGATTACATTGATATAATCCACAAAGACCATTTCCTGTTTTATTTCCAGCTTCGTCAACTAGAAAAAGTTGTAAAGTGTCTGTGACGTAAGTCAAAGTATCCTCTGTGTTATGGCTGACTCCTAACCAAATATCTCTGTAAGGATAAGATTCTTGATAACGGATGCCGATTTCTGCTTCGTAATTTCCGGCAGGGATAGAATTGGGCAGGGTATAAACAAGAGTATCACTTTATTCCATCCGTCAAGGGGGACGGGGGTATAAGAGTGATAGATTATATTGTTTTGACAGGCTGCCAATATGATTATTGGCAGCCATGTCAGTTTATTCTTTAGTTGATACAGGAGTTTGTGGCTTTTCATTCGGAATTTGGCTATTGTTTCCGTTGTTCTTGTTGTCATTTTCCTTCCCTCCTCCGTTATTCCGGTTTTCACTGCCTCCTTCATTATTACCATTATTGGGGCGGCGTTTATTGCGGTTCCGGTTTCCGTCTTCCCGATTTTCACGACTGCGTTCTTCCCGGCCGCGACTTTCCCTGTTGCGATTTTCTTCTTTAGGGCGGTTTCCGTTCTCTTCGCGTGGCTGCTGAGCCTTGTTTTCTTTAGGCTCTCTAGGTTGTTTGGGACGTCCTTCTCTAGGTGGCCGGTTTTCCTTGGGTTGTTGTGACCGGTTCTCTTTAGGTTGTTGCGGACGTCTGTTTTCATTGGGAATACTTCTCCGTTATTACCGTTATTTTCCGGCTTACGTTTTTTCTTTCGGTTGCTGTTGTTGCCTTTTCGTTTATCGAATCGGGTTAAGCTTTCTTGTTCTACTAAATCAACGGGCTTTTGAGGTTCGTTCTTTTTTACTGATTCGGTTAAGCTTTCCGGTTTCTCACCACGTCGGTTCATATTAATAATTTCAAAAGCACGGCGTGCGGTGATGGTTACAGCATTAGCTATGAAATTTTTGTCAGTAGAGTACATGATAGTTCCCTTCAAAATATCCGCTTTGAAAAAATAGAATGTACCATCTGTCGTTTCTAAAGTCATTTCTTTGCTTGGAAGGCGTTTTTGGGATTCTACATAAGCGTCTACCTCATAGTTTAGGCAACATTTCAGTTTGGCACATTGTCCGGCTAACTTTTGAGGATTCAGAGAAATATCTTGATAACGTGCCGCACTGGTAGATACAGATACAAAATTTGTCATCCAGGTAGCGCAGCACAATTCACGTCCGCAAGGTCCGATACCGCCAATGCGTCCGGCTTCTTGACGGGCGCCAATTTGTTTCATTTCTATACGTACACGGAAAGCTTCGGCCAGTACTTTGATCAGTTGGCGGAAGTCTACGCGTTCGTCCGCGATGTAATAAAAGATAGCTTTGTTACCATCGCCTTGATATTCCACATCACCGATCTTCATGTCCAGGTTCAGATTTTTGGCTATCTGACGGGATCGGATCATTGTGTCATGTTCTTTGGCTTTTGCTCCTCGTATTTTTCCATATCTACAGGTTTTGCCTTGCGGTAGATACGCTTGATTTCGGCATCGGGTTTGATGTTTGCCTTACGCATTTGCAAAGGTACTAATCTTCCCGTCAGGTTACTGTACCGATATCGTGCCCAGGACTTGCTTCTACAGCTACTATATCTCCTTTTCCCAGCTTCAGTTTGTTGCTGTTCTTATAATACCCTTTGCGGGTATTCTTGAATTGAACTTCAACCATTTCCTGTTCCTCGGTGTTGCCGGGAATATCAGCCAGCCAGTCGTAGGTGTTCAGCTGCTTATCCTGTCGTCCGCAGCCTTTGCAACACAAACAGCCGCTTCCGTTCTTTAATTTGAATTCATTGTCCATAATTCTGTTTTAATTGAGAATTGAAAATTGAGAACTAAGAAATAAATGCCATGCAATTCTGTTATTTTTTAATACTCAATTCTCAATTTTTAATTTTTCAATAGCACAATCATTTTTAAAGAGAAATCAAAGAACACCATTTGGGATTCACATTCTGTCCTATATGTAATTGTGCTTCACTAAGTTCGTCCATTATGCCCATCACATTCCGCTCGTTGACAAACGGTGCGAAACGGGTGGAAAAATTTTGTTCTTCGGGATTCATATACACTAAATCACGTTGATGAAAGTTGTATATGAAGTTTTCTCGTATCATACGTTGGCAGTAAGCCAGAAAATTCTTCTGACGTTCACGCCCCATGGAGGCTACCGCATCGCTCCATTGTTTCATTTCGCGTATCTTCCGTTGATAGGAGAGACGCATCAAATTTATAAAGAGTTCAAAGAACAGTTTGTTCTCCTCACTCAGGTGTATGGTTTCCAGTGCTTTCAGAAAATTGCCTTCTGAGCGATGTGCTATATCGTCAGCATCTTCCGGTTGTAATCCATATTTGGTTTGCAATACTTTTGAAATCTCAGGTTCTTTGATCCCATGAATGTTAAATCGTTGGGTACGGCTTTGGATCGTTTGCAAAATGGCATCAGGCTCTTCGGATACTAATAAAAAGACAGTCATGGCAGGAGGCTCTTCCAGTAACTTCAGCAGTTTGTTGCTGCATTCCACATTCATCTTTTCGGGAAGCCATATAATCATGATTTTGTAACCGCCTTGACTGGATTTCAAACTGAGCTTTCGTACAATCTCATCGCTTTCTTTTACAAAGATTTGCGCCTGCTGGTTTTCTGCTCCCATCTCTTTCAGCCAATGGTTCAGATTAAAATATGGGTTCTGCAGGACAAGTTGCGCCAGTCTGCTATGAAATCATCGCATACAGTATCCTTTCCGGCTTTTTTCTTGATAACAGGAAAAACGAAATGCAGGTCGGGATGTATCAGCTTATTGAATTTCACACAAGTGGGGCAAATTCCGCAGGCATCTTGTTCACCACGGTTTTCACAGCAGATGTAACGGGCATAAGCTATTGCCAAAGGTAACTTTCCTGTACCTTCGGGACCGCAAATCAGTTGTGCATGAGGGATTCTTCCTTCTTTTACCTCGGCTATGAGCCGCTGTTTTGCTTCCTCTTGTCCTATTACATCTTTAAATAACATTGCTTTTTATAGTCATTTATTTACTGTTTAATAAATTGCTTTTGCAACTTCCTTTACACTGTTCACGGCACTTACGGTATAGAAATGAATGCTGGGAACACCACAGGCTATTAATTCACGGCACTGGTGTATGCACCATTCTATGCCAAGACTTTCCGCTTCTTCATCTGTTTGACATTTCATCGCTTCGCTTGCCAGTTCCTGCGGCAAGTCTATCTTGAACGTCTTAGGTATCATGTTCAGCTGAGATAATTTGCGGAAAGGCTTGATACCCGGAATAATAGGCACGTTGATTCCTTCTTTTCTTACTTTTTCTACAAATTCGAAATATTTGCGGTTATCATAGAACATCTGTGTCACGGCATATTCAGCTCCTGCTTCAATTTTTTTCTTCAGCCAATAAATATCTTGTTCCATATTGGGTGATTCCTCATGTTTTTCAGGATAGCAAGCTACTCCATAACTGAATGGAGTTCCTGTTATCTTGATAGGGGAACCGTCTACAAATACGCCTTTATTGAAATCATTGATCTGCGCTTCCAGTTCTATGGCGTGGTTGTAACCGTTGTTTTCGGGTACGAAAGCTGATTCGTGTTTTGCCTTGTCACCACGCAGTACCAACAAGTCGGTGATGCCCAGGAATTGTAGATCTAACAATACATATTCTGTATCTTCGCGGGAAAAACCGCTGCATAGGATATGTGGCACTGTCGTTATATTGTATTTGTTCTGCAAAGCGGCGGCAACAGCAACTGTTCCGGGACGGCGGCGCTGGCGTGTACGTTGGTACAGCCCGTTTCCCAGCTCTTTGTACACATATTCGCTGCGGTGGGTTGTAATATTAATATATTTAGGGTCGAATTCGCGTAGCGTATCAACCGTTTTATATAGTTTTTCAATACCCGTTCCTTTCAGCGGAGGGAGAATTTCAAAAGAAAAAGCCGTATTGTCCGTGCTTTTTATTAAATCAACTACTCTCATCGTTCTGTCTCGTTCTCTTATGCCTTCTCGGGCGGAATTACATATTTGGGCAAAAATAAGAAAAATATCGTAGTTTATGGGGATGAAAAAGCGATTTATTTTATCTTTGTTCTATAATAAAGTGAAACATACGGAGAGAAAAGCATTTCCCTGCGGTTAAGCCGTGGTTTTCCATACTTGTCAGGGATACCGTCCGTGATGGTGGAGTAACATTTCTCATGATTACAGGCATTGTTCTCTTAGAGGATGACCTGTCAAACTTTACTGCATGGAGAATAAGTTGCAGATGGGATAAGTCCCGTCCTTGCAGGAGATGAAACAATTTGTAAACCTTTGTTTGGGGAAGTGGCAGAGGTTTATAGGAACGGACTGAACAGATTGGCGAACCAACCGACGAAGCGTTTCCATCCGGAGCGTTTTTTATATTCTTCCTTAGTGAGCAGAGTGCTGTCCAGCTTGTCATGGTCAAACATGGTACTCAGTTCATGTGTGGTTTCTTTGTCAAAAATAAAGCGTTGACTTCATAGTCATAGCGTAGGCTCCGGCTGTTCAGATTCGTACTTCCCACAGTGCAGAACAGGCTGTCCACCATCATGATCTTAGAGTGATGGAACCCGCCATTATACACATAAATCTTTGCCCCTTTCTTACGCAGCTTGTTTGCTGTATAGAATGCGGCGTCGGGGGTAAAAGGAATATCCGATTTGCCCGGTATCATGATTTCTACTTCAACACCTCGCTTCAGAGCCCGTTTTATGGCTTTTTTAATGCTTGGAATGGGAGTGAAATAAGGGTTCACTATTTGTATTTTATCCTGTGCGGCATCAATGGACTTGATATAAGTCTGCCTCATCAGTTTGGGCTCTTTTTTCGGAATACGGTCTACAATAGCTACATTCTTATTTCCCTTGAAAGTAGAATCGTTTCGTAGGGGATAGTATTGGCTTCCGCTTATGTGTTGTTTAGTGCTTTTGTTCCACATAGTCAGGAAGATGTTCTGCAATTCGTTTACGGCATTTCCCTCTATACGGATATGCATGTCACGCCAGTCGCCTATTTCCGGCAGACCCTTTATGTAGTAATTGGCTATGTTCATTCCACCAGTATATCCTATTTTCCGTCTATGACTACAATCTTGCGATGGTCTCTGTGCAGGGCATGATTGATATAGGGAAATTTGAAAGGGTCGAATTTGACAATTTCTATACCTTTGTCACGGATTGCTTTTATGTGTTTCTTTTTTAATGGCTTGTTGTTTGACAAGTTGCCGAAGGCATCAAATAAAGCTCTAACTTCCACCCCTTCTTTTACTTTTTCCCCCAATAAATCAAATAGTGCGTTCGCTATGGAATCGTTACGAAAATTGAAGTATTCTAAGTGGATATGATGTTTGGCATGCCGTATTTCTTCAAAGAGATCGATGAATTTGGCCCGACCGCTTTTTAATAATTTCAGTTTGCTGTTTTGGGTGATAGGAATGCCGGCGTCCTTTAAGAAGTTGATAACGGCAGAGTCGCTTGTATAGGCTGGTACAGTATCTGTTACCGCTATATGGATGTTGGTCACTTCTTGTGACTGCGCTGTTTTTACAGTGAAGGGTAAGATGAATAAAAGTATTAAATAAATATGTTTTTTTATATCAAACTTCATTTGTTTTTTTTATTAAGGCTGCAAAGGTATTTATTATTCTAGGAATGAACAAGCCATCGGTATTATTTATGTTTAAAAGGGAGAAATAGAACAGTGTGGTCATTCTGTTTAAACAGTTGATAAATTGGGCGGTAGAAATTTAATGAAGACTGCTTTTTATTATTCTATTCATATCTTTCTTCAGGTTCGGTATAAACATCTGTAGTGTGTGTGAAAGAAGTTTGTCAGTCCGGCCTTTCTGCTGTTATGACATTCAAGAGGAGGAGATACTGAAAAAAATAATAACCTGTCAGCGGGATTAAAAGAATGCATATCGCATCTCCAGCCCTGTTGCATAAGCCTTTTCTGTCTTCTGATTAAACCTTTTTATACGGATGTATTCTATCTCCATAGCCTTTGGAGTTATCTCCATAAGCTTTGGAGTTATCTCCCAAGGCTATGGAGTTTACTCCAAAGGCTTGCGGAGATAAAACACACGGGAAGAAAACCCTTAATCATAAGGTAGGAAAGGTCTGAGGATACATATAAAATCTTTTAGTGGCGAATCTGATGTATGTGCAGGCCATACATACATTATGTTCATTCTTATGTGTATGTATATGAACTTCCATACGTCCAGAATGAAATTCCACATCAGAAACGGGGGTGTTTTTTATCTTTGCCGACGCATCGTAAGCCGTCATTCCGTGGAGGTACAAATCCTTTATGGTGCTTTTTACGAGGAAAAAGTATTGGAATGATCTACTTTGTATCAAGCTGGAATAGTTTATAAAAAAGAGAATATATAACTGATAACCAATATGCTATGAGAAAATTATCTTGAAAATGTAGTGAGGGCATGAGAGCATGAATGAGAGTAAGTATTTTACACTGATGTATAAGTGGTTTATAATTAGCTTGTTATGTTTGTTGTGAGGGCATGAGGGCATAAATGTTTCAAACTTTCTAGTGAGAAAGACTGGTGCGTCAAGAATATTTTGGGAAACTGACCCGGAAATCCATTCTTGGTTTAACCAGTTTAATTCTGATATAAAAAAAGAGAGTTATTTTGATGTAACTCTCTTTTTCTTGGTGATCCGCCTGGGATTCTCCTTGCAGAGTTACCATGCTGATATTTAAAACTTTATATTTTAGCTTCAAGCATATCCCATGATTTAACCCACTGATTTACTACGTGCTTTTGCGGTAGTTTGCTCATGGAGAATACTGAGGGCAAAGATAGTAAACTTAATTAAGTAGACAAAATCCAAAAACTTTTTATTCAGCTATGAGTAAGAGTTGTTAATTAAGATTAATCACAAACTCTTTGAATTTATTTAATTTTTTGTAAAATCATGCTCGAAAGCATTTCTTGATAAATATAGCATAAATTTTTGCAACAAGTCATCTGAGTACGGAGACTTATAATGTGCTACTCTTGTTATATTGAATTTTAGTAATTTACCTCTTTGAGATAATGATTTTTCATTATTTATTTTGTAACCAGTGAAAACTGAACCATTAAACACAGAATATTTTAATATATCTTTATTAGCAACTCTAATTTTCCTAAAGACTTTTATCCCATTAGCAAATTCTGAGAATATTTTGTGTAGTTCTTTATATCTCTTTTTCCATGATTCTTGGATTGTAGAAGATGTATTGTCTAGTTCACTCAAATTAATTTTTGCGATGCCTTCTTTATTAAATACAGTTAGATCTAAAGGCGATAGACTTACAGATTGGAATGTTGAGAAACGTGCTACTTTTAGTAAATTTGATGGTAAGGTAACATCTTCTATCACTTCAACGGTTGCAAGTTGTCCTTTTTTATAATTCTGAAACGTTTCTTTTTCTATTGTTTCTAATTCAACTAATAAACCTATATTATAGTTTCTATCTCTTTTACCATCTTTCTTAAGCTAATATTACAAGGTTGAACTAACAATATATATTCTTTGCCTTGAATGTTGAAAATATCACCATTAGACAAAGGGTAATGTAAACTGTTTTGAATATTATCTTTGATGTAAAGTTCTTTGTGTCTTAAGTCTAATACTTGAGTTTTATCAAAAGGGGTTTCACCGCCAGTCTTAATACTTTCTATTTGTCTAATTTTTTTTAGGCATTGATTTATTTTTGTCCTACGTGCATTAGATACTAAAGTACTTAATGCATTGTATGAAGTGATTATATCTGATACTCTAATTAAAGTATCCATTTCCCAGACACCTTCCTTTCTTGAACTCTTTTGAATAATATGATTAAATGATTCTGGAGCAAGTTGAATAATTTCATTAATAGCATTTTTAAAAGAATTTCCTAATATATTTGCAGCCTCTTTTTTAAGAACCTCTACTTCGTTTATTAATAATGTATTTCTAATACCTTCAGCTAATCCAGGCAAATAGGAATCGTTTTGAAATCTTTTTTTAGAAATAGTATAAAACTTTTCTTTGTCTAAATGATGAGTTTTGCAATATTCACACCTTTTATCATATTCATCATTTATACTGAATAGATGAGAAAATATACCACAATATAGAAATTTACAAACAGTTGAGTCTTGAAGCAACTCAAAGGCTAAATCTCTTCCATCTCTATTATCAGGTAAAGGAGCATGCTTAAACTCGATGTCAAAAAGGAATAATATTTTGGCATTATTGCTTAATTCATGAATTATAGAACTTTTTTGAACAATCCATTCAGAAGGAGCAAGTAATTCTATCTTATCTTTTAAAATCGTTTTAAGTCTTAATGGAGCTACTGAATTTGATAATTCTTCAAGATTATTCTCAAAACGTAATATTTTTAGGTATAATTCTCTTTTTTCTTCATCACTCTTATCATCCATAATTTTGTGATTTCTTTCTCAAAAACAGCTTCTGGGAGTTCCCAATTTAGAAAATCTAATTCACATGGTTTATTATTGTAATGGGCTTTTAATTTACCGACAAAAGCTTCTTTTAATTCATTAATAGAGCATCGATCATCAACATACACTATTTTTTTATTCCTTAGCTTATCTAGAAAATTCAATATAGCAGTTTTTGCTTGTGCTTCACATTTACAGTTAATTTCAACAGAACTAACTTTTTGTTCACTTGTATTCATTGATAATATTTGAAAAGTTTATAGCAAAAATATATTTTCTTCCATGTTCATTTCTGAAAGGTTCCAGAGCTATTGTGCATTTGGAAGAATCTAATAATTGTTGGATGATAAATAGTCCAAGTCCTCTACCTTCTCCTTTAGGTTTAGTTGTTACAAATGGCTCAAACAACATATTTTCAATGGCAGGGGATATCCCATAACCATTGTCGTAAAAATATATCCAAGGTGATTCTATTTTTATTGTGATTGAAGGCTTGCAATTGGGATCGTTACCTTTTAATTTAATTAACCAATATTCCGAATTTGAAATTAAATTGTCAATTATTTGAACAATTTTCCCCCGATTAATAGATATTGAGAAATCATCTTCCAGAAAAATGGTAAAATCAATGCTGTTTTTCTGTAATCCCTTAATTCCGCAACACTTTGATTTAAATTAATTTATAAGTTCCTGAGCAACAAAAAGTTGCCCAGGATTTTGCTGTGTCAGATTTTCACTTATCTTAGTGTTGCAATTAGAAAACAAGCGAAAATCGTAACAAGGCATGGCAAAGGTACAAATAAAATCTGAGAAACTCACACCTTTTGGAGGAATTTTTTCAATCATGGAGAAATTTG
>ENA-OQJH01000143-OQJH01000143.1-human-gut-metagenome-genome-assembly--contig:-NODE-143-length-41807-cov-2.027351_pt1 | contig 41807 bp, 37 predicted proteins | sample MGYA00242597_ERZ504763 | MGnify/ENA primary metagenome ERZ504763 (study PRJEB26092, sample SAMD00036359) | human gut metagenome | host: Homo sapiens | study: EMG produced TPA metagenomics assembly of... | reverse complement strand
GAATCCCCATCCGAAAGCCCTGGCTACCTATTCCTTGATTATGTCCGGTCACCAGATAGCGGGTGTAGGTCAGGAAGTCCGTATGATCGATCCGTACCGGGTCAACCGGATTGAAAACAGGAATCAGTTGGTAGTGATCCATTGGTCTCTGCTGATATGCCGCCGGAGTATGCCTGCCTGCATATTAACAAAGCCCGCCAATTCGTCCGCCATGAAACGATTCATATCAAGCATGCGTGAGGGTTCGGTTTTTCAGGAACCTCCTGCTGATTGGGAAGACAAACCTGTTCGAAATTCTGATAAGTTTCACTCCAGAAAGAGGTTCCCCATGTATCATTCAATTTATCAATTATGCCGTATTTTTTTTGCAACCAGATACGAAACTTCGCCTGCGCATTTTCGCTGTAATCCACTACTCCGTAGTGTCCCGGCTCATTATCGATTTGCCAACCAATAACGGTAGGATTATTACCATAATGTTTTGCTAAACGAGAGACGATATTTTCCACATAGCGACGATAACAGTCACTGCTCCAAGAAGCATGTTGTCGACGACCATGCTGAATTTGTACACCATTATCCCGCCGAATCAAAATATCGGGATGTTTTTTCGACAACCAAACTGGAGGCGTAGAGGTAGGTGTACACATGATTACTTTCAGACCATATTTCTCCGCTAAAGACACAGCACGATCCAACCACTCAAAATTATACCTTCCTTCTTCCGGTTCCATCATAGACCAAGAGAATTCGGCAAAATGGGTGAACTTAATTCCCATATCTGACATTTTTTTCAAATCACGTTCCCATTGAGAAGAATCCCATTGCTCTGGATAATAATAAGAGCCTAAAGAAAACAGTTCTTCCTTAGGGAAGGATTTTTCGACAAGAGACTGAGAAAATACTGTTGCAGAAAATAATATGCTTAAAATAAAAGTTATTGTTTTCATTGGTAATTTATTTAGATATAAGGAGAGTGTCATTCTACGACACCTCTCCTCACACTCCATCTAATATATAGAGAGAAAACTATTCAACAACTATCACTGATTCCCACTTTAATTTAGGAGCATCGCCAGCAAGGTCCCAAATATCTGTGCTCCAACCTAACTCAAGTTTACCTACCGTTTCCTTCAAAGTAGTTGCAGCACGACCTCCATTATATCGATAATCATTGATATATGTATTTATTTTATCTTCAGTAAATTCCGCACTAACGTCTACACTGTTACCATTGACCACAAGAGGAATATCATAATTAGAGAAACAACGCTGTAACGTTAAATTAGAACCATTAATCCATCCTGTAACAAGTCCTGAGCCTAAATCAGATAATGATGTCACAGAATAATTCCAAGCAATACAACCTTCAACTGTACTATTACTGCATCCATCAGTTCGACCTACAATCCCGCCCGCATTGGTATTGGCTATAACTTTTGCTGTCGAATAACAATTGGAAATTGTGGTATTTGGTGACAGTTCTCCAGTAATACCTCCTGCCGCTTTTCCATTTTCAGAACTGATTGTACCGGAAGAGTAGCAATTAGAAATACGACAATTAGCTATTCTAGCCGTAATTCCGCCGGCATAAGCATCCGCACCACCAATAGCAGTTACAGTTCCACCTTTATAAAAGCAGCCTGAAATACTTCCGCCGCCACCATTGTTACAATCTCCGACAATACCTCCTGCAGCTGTCCCACTTACATTGGCAGAAGAAGAACTGTTTAATATACTACCCTGCCTCAACACTCCACAAATACCTCCAATTGCAAAAGCCGGATTTCCCCAATCCCAATTCAAATTCACTTCACCGTCAACAGAACCACTAACATGAGTATTCACAATTTCCGTTTTAGGATTAAAATATCCCCAATGCCCCACAGCTCCCGCCACAATCCCTACAGGTCTTCCTGTACCTGAAACAACAGCATTTTCAAAAGTGACATCTTTACATGAACCTATTAACACACCAAAGAAACTAGCATAGGGGGTACCTTCACAAGACCAATTACTTATCTTATGATTATTGCCATTAAAATGAATTATACGATATTCTCCCCAATCCAAATTTCCACCTGCATCAACTAAAGGCATCCAGCTTGCTCCAGCCAAATCAATATCATTCCGAAGTTCAAAATAAATTTCCTCTCCGGCAGCAATCGCATCGACTTTACTTTCATCGCCAACAGATCATCTATAGAACTCAAAAGATGAGGATTAGTTGCAGTTCCTTCTTTTGCAGGAATTTCTACCCTGAATATAATCTTACTTTTAGTAGATTCTATTTTCGCTTCTTCCGTAAATGAACGCAAATATAATCCAAGCACATATACCTGTGGAACATCTGTGCGTGGAGGTTCTGTGAATGAGACAGTAACCGATTTCTTCGTTTCACCTGTTGTAAAAACAATCGGATTATCATCAATCGTCCATTGTTCGTCCGAGAAGTATTTATAGGTATGTTCATCATTCAATTCTTCATTAACTTCTTCTTCCGTCAATTTCGCAAATAACGCAACTGTTTCTTCCGCATCCACACTTCTTTCAATATCAAACTGAAACGAGGGACTTATCCTAATATCGATGATATCCTGTAATCCCGACGCGACTAAAGATATAACGATATTATCCGGTTGCCCAGGACCTTCAGGTTTTTCAATCTCGTCATTGCCTAAAAAGATATCTTCATCCTTAGAACATGAATAAAAAGCTATTACACAAACAAATAGCCATAAGATATAAAATTGATAGTGTTTCATAATAATAATTTTTGGATTTTTTTTTAATAAATACGTGCTGCAAAACCACCTCCAGGAGCCATTTTAATAGTCAAAGATGTCGCATTGGAAACATTCTTTACTTCTTTTACATAATGCTTTGCATTCAAGGCTGCATCATCCGCATCTCTCATTAACTCCATTGTATATTCACCTGCTGTCAAAAAAGACAAAGGAACTGTTACGGTACGTGCATCTTTGTTGTTTACTCCGCCAACAAACCACTCACCATTATGTCCTTTACGGGCAATAATAATATACTGTCCTATTTTGCATCCAAAGGAACTGATTCTTCCCACACAGTCGGAATCTTAGAAATAAAGTCTATTGACTCCTGATTATTATTGTAATTTGTAGGTCCGTCACATAATGTTCCTAATGGACTAAATATCGAAATAAATAAAGCTAACTGCTGACACCGCGTACCTTCGCATGAGCGTCTGGACCACTGGCTACCAATAGGAATATTTTTCATAGCACCCGGCGTGTAATCTGACGGCCCTGCCAATTGACGAATAAAAGGAAAAGTCACAACATAATCAACCATGTCCCTCAACCCTACAAATCCAGTGGACGCAAACTCCATTCCTTTCACCGCCTCATAACTTACAATATTAGGATATGTACGTTCTACTCCTGACGGCTTCGGACAACCATGATAAATCATCAATAAATTATATTTGGCGGATACCTCTGCGGCTTTATAAAAACGTTCCATAATGCGTTGGTTGTCATATTCCCAAAAATCTATTTTAAAACCTTTAATACCCATTCTGGAATATTGTTGACAGATTGCTTCCATATCTCCATCACTAAAGTTAGCAGCACCGCCCCATAAAATAAGCCCGACTCCTTTTTGCTTTCCATATTCAATTAGTTCCTCCAATCTTATTTCCGGACGCGCTTCAGCCAAAGAACTTCCGTTTAAAGCCCACCCTGAATCAATGATATAGTACGGTAAGCCTTTAGAAGCTGCAAAATCTATAAAATGTTTATAAGTATCATAAGTTTTTGCACCTTCTCCTCTTCCATCCCACCAACTCCAATAATCCCATGTTGCCAAACCCGGTTTAATCCATGAAGTATTTGTTATTTTAGAAGGAGCAGCCAATCTATATACCATATCATTAGACAACAAATCCATATCACGTTCTGCCACACACAACACTCGCCAAGGAAAAGTACGAGCACCGTTACAGTCTGCAATATACTCCGCATAACCTCCTACCTGATAATGACTACCATAATTCGCAGAAGGCTCCATACTTGTAGGATAAGCTGCAAAAGTAGCATTCAGCACATCATCCGAATTAGAGTTACGACTCAAGAACAATCCCGGATAATTGACCGCATCCGATTCTGCAATACAAAGCTTCTTTCCATTACCACACACCGCCAACATTGGGGTCATTATAAGTTTATCTTTTATCACACCATTAACCGTAGTCAAAGTATACATTTCTTCAAAGCTGGAATTGAACTTATCATTCGAAGAGAAACTACTTTGAGGAGCATAAGCTACATAAATCTGGTTATTCTCAGCAAAGGTAAAATCAGCCTGCTCACCATAAATCTTATAATTATCCGTACGTTTAGAGATAAAACGGTAAGCCATACCTTCATCATACACTCGAAATTCCACATCAAAATCATCTCCAAAATCAAGATACAGTCTATTATATTTATCGGTAACTGTCTTTTTTAAATAGAACGATGTAGAAAATGATTCATTAATCGTCTCTTCTTTGGTATCCTTCAATTCTCTTCCACCACCCCAGATAATTCCATGTCCCAATTGCAATGCTATAGTGGACTTGGCAAGCATGGGAGTTCCCCCATAGTTCAAATCAAAGGTCAGTTTTTTTCCTGTACTGACATTTACTTCCAGCAAACCATTAGGAGACTTTATTGCAAAATCTTTTCCAACAACAGAACCTCCTTTTGATAAATTATCCTCATTAGAATCTTTACATGCAGTAACCAATACTAATAAAAAGACTATCCCTTTCACCAAAAAGCTTTTCATATCCATATCATTTTTTTTGAATAATCCCAGCAAATCCTCCGCCTTGTGCCATTTTAACGACAAGTTTTCGGTTTCGATGGTATATTTATTATTTCTTTAATGTAATTCTCAGGATTCACGTCAGCATCTTTTGCATCACAAACCCACTCCATCTGATAATCTCCAGCAGGAAGAAAAGAAAAATCTAAAGTTATAATGCGGGATTGTTTATTATTCACCCCTCCTATAAACCACTTATTCCCTTTTGCCGAGCCATCACAATATATTGTCCGATCATTCCATGCATAGGTATTGTCTCATCCCAAGTTGTCGGTATTCGAGAAATAAAATCCACAGATTCTTTATTGGCATAATAATTGGTAGGACTGTCACACAACGAACCAATAGGGCTAAAGGTGGTAATAAACAAAGCAATCTGTTGACAACGGGTACCCTCACTAGCTTTAGGAGCCCAACCAAGTTTCCCAATCGGCAGATTTTTCATGGCTCCCGGAGTATAGTCAGATGCTCCGGCTATCTGACGAATAAAGGGAAAAATTACATTATAATCAATCATATCATAGGCTCCTACTATTCCAGTTGAAACATACTCCAGCCCTTTTATCGCTTCATAACTCATGATATTTGGAAAAGTCCGATTTAAACCGACAGGTTTCGGGCATCCATGGTAAATTAACAATAGCTTGTACTTAGCGGTAATTTCCGCCGCTTTAAACAACAGGTCCATCATACGCTGATTATCGTATTCCCAAAAATCTATTTTAAATCCCTTAATACCCATATGTGCATAATAACGGCATATCTCTTCCATGTTATCAGCAGTAAAGTTGGCAGAACCACCCCATAAGATAAGTCCAACTCCTCTCTCTTCTCCATATTTCACCAATTCATTCAAGCGTAACTCCGGTCGTGGTTTAGTCATAGAGGCACCATTACCTTCATATATAGCCCAACCAGAATCCATGACATAATAGGACAGTTTTTGAGATGCTGCAAAATCGATAAACCTCTTGTACATATCAATCGTTTTACCGCTTTCACCCTGACCTTCCCAGTTATTCCAATAATCCCAGGTAGCCAATCCTGGCTTAATCCAGGCTGTGTCCGCAATGCGGGATGGGCTAGCCAACCGATAAACCATGTCATTACTCAGTAACTCAATATCATTATCAGCAATACACAGAATTCTCCATGGAAATGTACGCACTCCATCGCATTTGGCAATGTAATCCGCATAGTTTTCCATTTTATAAAAAGAATCATTCCAACTTCGTGGTGCCATTTTTTCCGGATAACTAGCATATGTTCCACTTAATACATTGGAATAATCTTCCGTTCTTGTTAAAAACATCCCTGGATAACTGATTACATCAGACTCTGCTATACATAGCTTTTTCCCTTCATTTCCAACAATCAGTGTCGGCGTCATTATCAACTGATTCTCCGCAATTCCACTTAAACTTGTCTCTGTATACATTTCTTCAAAGCTGGAATTGAATCTATCATTCCCATCTGCCCCTCCACGAGGGGCATAAGCAAGATGAGAACGATAATCTCTATCAAATCTAAAATCAGCTTGTTCATTTATGATCTTATAAGTTCCTTCATACTTGGAAATAAAGCGGTAAGCCATCCCTTCATCATACGCACGAAATTCCAGTTCAATTCTTTACCACAATTCAAGATTAAACCATTATAGCGGTCAACAACTTCCTTACGTTGATAGAAAGGGCTCTCTATTATATTATTGTTGCTGACTTTTTTCACTTTAGCTATTTTGGCCTCCTTCCCCCAAATTTGTCCATTATCCAATTGCATACTTATAGGTGAGGGCAACAACATCAACAAACCATCATGCTTTACAGAATAAGTAATTTGCTTATCTGTTGAAATTGTAACAAGTAATCTACCATCAGGAGATTTCACTTGATAATTATGGGCAGCCAACAAAACTGCACCATATATTATCAAGCTAAACAAAACAAATATTTTTTTGTCATTTCTTCTACTTTTATTTGCCCCATAAACGGAATTCCGCCAAATTTAACGAACCATCTCTTCCACTTCCCGGATATCTGATCTCTCCCATTCTCATACTTCTCGGACAGGCAAACCTTAAATAAGAGAAAGAAGCAGACGCCGTGAAAACACTAGATTTATAATCCGTACTTGCAGTTGTTGGCAAAGCGTCAGTTTCACTATTCAGAGTAGCAATCAATGTCCAATTGCTCAAATTATCATCACCAATATTACTGCCATACAAGTAAATAGTTACCGGATCTTCGTGATAATCTCACTACGTGTAGTATAGCCTATTGAGAAATCAGAAATAGGAGCGGGTAATTTGACATCAAAATAATAACCAATCTCAGAGGATACATATTTAGAATACCAAGCGTGCCAGAAAGTGTCCCTATTATTGTCAACTAAACATTCCAATCTTCCCTCATGATTCTGTTCTGAATGAGGACTAGAGAGTTGTTCCGGATTTAATGTTATTTTAGCATTATTTCCAAAGGGATTGGTAACAATTAAATAATAGGGATTTTCCAACACAAATCCTTCTTCTGTACAACTGACAAATTTTATCGGTACAAAATAGTTTGTTCCTGATATCAATCCATCGGATGTGATATTTAGAACCAAATCTTTCATAGATTTACTGTCTCCTTGCTCAAACTCAAAAGTTTTTATACTAAAAGCTACATTTTGAATAGGCATCAACACACATTTAAAAGCCGGATTATTCTGATTATATTCATCTAGCAAAACCGTGGCATCAGAAGCATAATCAACCTCACACGAAAAATTCCATTGATTGTTAGAAACATTTACGATTTCCGCACCCACATTTACTGATAAAGATGAACTATTGCCAAAATTTACTTTTTTACTTGTATTCGAAAATTTAACAGTCGGAGTATTGACAGCTACAATCTTTAAAAACAAGATGTTCTTATCTGAATTGACAGAATCAGATGCACTGACTAGCTTCAATGGCAACACCCATAAATTAGAGGGGTTTCCTTCTTCCAGCAGTTCTTTGATAATAGAAGGTGTCAATGATACATTACAATACTTATGTAACTCTTCAGACGTAAATAATAACTCTGAATTCTCCAAGGAATATGTTTTCTTAGGAAGTACTTTATAATTTACGGCTTCGGGAATGCTATATTTCTCATCCAATTCTTTTTGTGACATCACTTCAATATGAGCATTCGCCTCCAAAGTAGGATTGCTTCCCGCCTTACAAACAATAAATGAATAATTATATGTAGGAGTTGAACTCAATTGTGATAATTCAAGCTCAACAGAACCACTATCTTTGATATATAAGATTTTATGATACTCTTCTGGAAACAAATCCTGATAATCAGATTCATTATTATCACAAGAAAACAGCGCCATCAGACATCCGCCCAATAACAAAAAAAGATATTTTTTCTTCATAATCGTATAATTTACAGTTTGTTGAAATGAAATTAATATCCGGTGCCTGAATCATTTGCGGGTTACTATATACCTCATCTGCATAAACAGGAAGAATATACATACGATTATCCCACATAAATGGCTGATTTATCCTGGTCCGTACATTAAACTCATCAAAAGAAGGATCATATTTCGCCAAAACATTCAATCCTTCTCTTGCACCAGCTTTCAATCTCTCTGGAGCAATCATCCAACGGCGTACATCATAATGACGATGTCCCTCCCCCCATAATTCTACAAATCGTTCATTACGAATCCAGTCCATTAAAGGCATTACATCCAAATCACTTTCTTTCAACTCAAGCACCCCCGCCCTACGACGTATCGTATTTATATCAGCCAGCGCTTCCTTTGTCATGTCCAGTGCCGCATAACATTCCGCACGATTCAAATATAATTCGGCTAAACGAAATAATGGTATCGGATAATTTACATTATTGCCTTCACCACTACTCTCTGAAGTAAAATTCAAGTCAGGTTCAACAAACTTTTTACTTAGAAAGCCAGTGGGCGAATAGTTTCGGTTCACTTGTGGGCTGCGTCCTTGTTTACTAGAGCTCTTCATGTTGAGTTGTAAGGATCTTCCATTTACTAACTGTTGCGTGTATTCTCCTCCATCAAAGGCCATCCATGCATAAAAACGTGGTTCACGACCTACACATAGATTAATAATATCAGATCTTCCGCTTACTCCTGCAGATTTTAACCAATCACTTTTATCCACAAACTTTTCATCATTTTCCGGCAATTTCCCATTTTTAGTACAAAAATGTTCGATCGTATATAAAGTCGGTGCCATTTGACTATATCCAGATACCCATGAACCATTTCGTTCAATAATATTCAAGGGTAAAGGTGACCAAAATCCTATCGCAACATATGGTACAATCCCCCATAAATACTCAAAATTGCCTTCATCAGGAGTTGATTGTAATACGAGACTCATTAATTTGACATGCGCCACAAAATCCTCATCTGAATTCTCTGGTATATATGGATCTTTAAGGTTCGCCACTCTTGAGGGCATATTATCTACAAGCAATAATTTATTACCACCATTATCTTCAGCCCATTTTAAAGCATAATCACAAGCTTCCAAAGCCTTTCTCCATTTTTCCGGTTCATACGAGTTACTCACTAACTCCTTCCCATATCCAGGAGTTTCATAGTTTTTATTTTTCCAGTCTTTATATGGAAAACTGCCATTCCATAAATCAGAAGCAGCATAAAGCAGCAAGCGAGCTTTCAAAGCATAGCAAATGGAAGAAGTCGCTCTTCCCCATTCTGATGTCGTACGGTAAGCAGGAAGATCCGTTGCCGCTTCATCGCACTTTTTACAAATAAAATCTACAACATAATCAAAATGCGAACGTCCTGGAATCTCAGAAACCGGAGTAGCCATTGACATAAAATGGTCAATTATAGGAATAGGACCATAGTCCACCAATAGACGGAAATGATAATAGCTATCAGAAATTCACCTCTGCCTATATTGTGTTTCATTGCCTCGTCTACTCCCAGGGGGTTAGATTTCTCCAATTGTTGTAAAAACAAGTGACATTGTCCAATAGCATTATATGCGTTATCCCAACACCCATAATCTTTTGCAGATGAACTCAATTGATTATAACTGAGCCTCTGTAAGCCACTATTCAATTCAATAGAATTAGTTGTTTCATCTACAGAAGGATTGTCCATAGTAATTGTATTCTCAACGCCGTTATAACAAGAATATAAAAAGTTACGTACAGCATTTGCATCTTTCATAGTATCATCCAAATTCGCCTGTTCAGGTGGAATTACTTCCAGATAATTACAAGCAGACAACAAGCTCATTGATAAAAAGACTTGTAGGAAATATTTTAAAATAGCTATTCTCTTCATATTATTTGTTTTACAATATTAGAATTTCAATTGAACTCCCACATTAAAAGTACGGGACAAAGGATAGGAATCATAGCCCAACTCCGGATCCCATAACTTAAACGGACTCCATACGGCCAAATTATCGCCACTTAAGTAGATACGACAGTGAGGAAAAGTATATCCCAATTCCAGTGTCTTGAAACGAATAAAATTTCCATTACGCATCCAATATGAACTAGCTTTCATATTATTTTCAATCTGACTGTTTTGGATTCCCAGTCTCGGATAAGCCGCATTCGGATTTGGGTTTCTTTCAGACCAATAATCTTTAGCGATGAAAGACATTAAGTTGCGTTCACCATATGACATATCCGAAAAGAATGGAGAAATACCATTTATCATTATAGTACGTTGGGCAGAACCATTAAAAAACACTCCGAAATCAAACTTTTTATAAGTAATGTTCACTCCCAAACCATATTGGATCCGGGGAATATTTCCATAATCAGACAATACCACCATATCGTCTTCAGTTATGAGTCCATCACCATTCACATCACGATATTTTATATCACCCGGCATAACCGTACTGCCCAAACTCTGTGTCGGGCTTACATTAATTTCCTCCTGGCTGGCGAATAAACCTTCTGCAATATATCCCTTCGTCGTACTTAACGGTCTTCCAGTATCCGACTTCCATACATAAGGATAGTTTGGCTCATCTTTATATATATATTTGTTTTTATTATAAGTAAGATTACCACGCATATCAATTATAAATTCCTTAAAAAGTTCCTTACGCCAATTGATACTAAATTCACACCCCATATTATCAACCGCACCTATATTACTCCAAGGAACAGCATTCTGATACCCCATAATTACCGGCCATGAAGCACGTCTCATTAGGATATTATACCTTTTATCATAAAAATAATCAAAGGTCAGATTCACTTGATTGAACAGTTCCAGATCTACACCAATATCCAGTTTCTTCACTCGTTCCCATCCTGCATTCGTCACTGCGTACGAGTTGATCACAGGCCCTTTATAATCTCCTCCAATATTACCGAGATAACCAGTATGGTATCCCCCGCTACCTGTCAAATTGACTTCATCCAAATACAAAAAGTGCGCAGCAGCAGGATTTGCCTGGAGGCCAGTTTCATCACTACCTACTAATCCATACGAACCGCGAATCTTAAAATAGTTGACATATTTTTCAATTGGTTTCCAAAAATCCTCACCACTGGCCAACCCATCCTAATGACATAGCCGGAAAAACTCAAAACGATCATTCTTCCCCAAACGCTCCGTGCCATTATAGCCAAAATTCACCTCCACCAAATATTTGTGTTTATAATCATAGGTAAAACGACCGGAAAAGCCTTGATTACGATTGGGTATAGTTCCATTACGATATTCACGCTGCATATACATCAACATCCCCGACACTGAATGCTTCTGTCCAAAAGTACGTGAATAATCAATTCTAGCATCCAGATAAAACGTATTGTCATTTGCTTTTTGAATTTCGCCTTCCTGAATATATTCCTGTCCACTATTACCTATACGCTCCAACTGCAGATTATCTTCTGTTGAACTCATCTTTGCTAAATAGTAAAACGGCTCCATTGTACGCGTGTAGTCGGAAGCTGCATAACTTTTAAAATTTATCAATGCTTTAACAGAGAGTCCCTCGGTTACAAATCCCAAATCCTGCTCGATATTCAAGGTTGTATTTAAGGTACTATAATTTTCTTCCTTGAACGACTCCATCATCTTCGCATATGGGTTAAGATACGTCCTTTCTCCCTGTGTAAGCCAAGCATTGCCGAAACGAATATGCGTATCACCTTCCTGACTTGGATAAGTAGCCGGAAATGTTATGGGATTGGCATAATAAGCATATTTAAATAAGTCTGAAACGGAATATCCAGGCCCTTTGTGTTGCCCAATCTGAGCATTCATCCTTAGCCCTACTTTAGTGGTAGAAGTCAGTTTGTAAGCAATATTATTCTGAAATATATAATCCCATCGATTGATATTATTATCAAAGAATAAGTTTTGGGTATGTCCAACATACCTGTATCGTGATTAGCTTGCAAACTCAAATAATATGTTACACGCGATCCACCGCCGGAAACATTGACATTCGCCCTTTGATTCATTGTCATATCTTTAAACATCACATCACGCCAATTTACATCCGGTGCCAAATAAGGAGAAGTATGTGAACGTGTTAAATCAATTACATCTTTGGAGTATTTTGGGCTAGCACCAGGAGTACGCGTCAATAAAGCCTCATTATAAATCTCCATCCAAGTAGCTCCATCGACATAATCCACCATCTTTGTTGGTTGCATAAATGAATTTTCAAATGAAACATTAATTGTAGCCTTGGAGTTTTCCGCACCGTTCTTAGTAGTGACAAGCATGACACCATTAGCTCCGCGTGCTCCATAAATAGCAGTGGCTGAAGCATCTTTCAATATCGAAAAACTTTCAATAGATTCCGAAGGTATACGGTTTAAATCACCGGAAGATATTTCCACCCCATCCATCAAGATAAGAGGAGTAGCACGTCCTCCGAAAGTACTGACACCACGAATATAAAATTCAGAAGCAGCCCCCGGTTCTCCGGTTTTAGTGACGGCAACCACCCCTGCGAGTTTTCCTGCAAAGTTATTCGTTAAAGTTGATGAAGGACTACGTAGTCCTTCCCCCTTCACTGAAGTTATGGAACCCGTTACAGATATTTTCTTTTGTGTTCCGGCTCCAACAACGACCACTTCACTTAACATTTCATTATCGGATGCCATCTTCACATTCAAAACACCTAAATCACCTACCATTAATGTTTGTTTCTTATAGCCTATATAAGAAAACTCTAATTCTGTATTATTTGAAACTTCTATCGAAAACTTACCTTCCAAATCTGTTATTGTGCCTACGCCCGGTGTTCCTTTAACAGAGATACTGACCCCTACCAAAAGATCGTCAGTTGAAGCATCCATAACTGTACCTATCAATTACGTTTCTGTTGTTTTTTACTCTGTGGATACTGTTGGCCTTCATTCTTCTTTAAAGAGATTTGACGATCTTTTATCTCATACCGGACATCCATCCCTTTAAATAATTGATCCAAAACGAACGTAATAGGTTTATCTTTCACAGATAAACTTACATTTCGTTTTATGTCAATCGTATTATTATAGTAAAAGAATATAAATTGGCTATTCTTCTCTATATAGTTTAGCACCTCTTTTACGGGCTTATTCCACATTTCAAATGTAAAAGTTTTCTCCTGATTATATGTTTCTATATTTGCTGAGTAAGATTGCAAAAAAGAAAGCAAAAACTAAAAAGAAATAATATGCGAGATATTTTCGTCCTCGCAGAAAAGTCTGTATTGTTATTTTTCATATATTAGCAACGAATTAAAAAATTAAACAATCTTGAACATTGTTTCGATTTTATTATAGCTGAATGATTGTGCACTATCATTCAGCTATTTTTTACGGGTCTTTATTTCTCATAAAAAACAGGTGTAATAATAAGGTTAATAATTAAGTTTATTTATCATACGCTCCTTTCTCACATATATTTTATCATCAAATTTTTCATAATAAATGGGAGCGGAAAATGATATAGTATGTAAGACGTCTTCCAATTTTTCTTTTAAGTCCAATTTACCAGAAACCAACATTTCTTTAACTTCCAGTTCCAGAATAAATTCTCTGCCATAATACAAATTTAGCTTTTTAAATACCCTGTCCAATGGTTCGTCCGTATACATCAGCATATTTTTCACCCAACATACATAGGGTTCTATATCTACATTTTTAGGAGTATTCAGTTGCCCAGTGTGGATATTGACTAATTGTCCCGGAGCAAGCTTCACTTGTTCTTTCTCATAATTCTTAACATTCACACTTCCTTTAACTAATACCACAGATGACATTCCTTCCGACGGATATGCCGACACATTAAACACTGTACCCAATACTTGTACCTGAAAATCTTTGGTCTTAACTATAAAAGGAGCACTCTCATTACGAAAGACGTCGAGATAGACTTCTCCTTCAACATAAATCTCACGGCGATTCTTCTCAAAATGACTGGGATAAACGACACGTGTCCCTGAATTTGCCCACAAATGTGTCCCGTCAGCCAAAGTCAATCGGGTTCTCTTTCCTTTTGGTATTATCAATTGATTGAATTCTCTTTCTTTCTCCAGTGTTTTCCTCTGATCAATCGTATCAGAATTGACCACCACAGTTCCATTATGTGAATAAATGATATTTACATCTGTATCTTTTACTACTACATCTGTCTTACCTGGTATCAGTAATAGAATATCCTTGTTGGTAGCTTCTTCGACTTGTGCATATTTTGCAAAGTCTGCAATCGAATCATCATCTGCATAAAAAGGAATAAATTGTTTGCCTAACCAGAATATGCAGAAGAAGATTACTGCAGCCGATAAAGCCGTGGTGACATACAGGATATGGCGTCGTGAGTTCTTTCTTTTCTCTATGAATACTTGTTCTTCTACATGTCTCCACAAGTCGTCCAGTTCTTCAGGAGTGACATGTCTCTCCTGCTCTCTGGCGTGCTCGATCAATTTTCGTGCAACATGGTGGTGTACTTTAAACTTCTTTTCTCCATTTTTCATCGTCTTTATCTTTAAAACGACAATAATGTAAATGTCTACTCACTTTTTTCCGAAAAAAAATAGAGAATTTATAAAAAAAGAGCAATATAGTCAGGAAAAGAATAAAATAATAAATAGTAAATACTCATCTAAAGTCATTTTTGACCGTAAACTGGTTAATGCACGAGAAACCAAATTCATGGAAGACTGGGGATTTATGTTCAAGACAGCTGCCATTTCTTTATAGGACAATCCTTTGACATAACGAAGATAGATTGCCACCCGCTGGTTCTCAGGCAGACTTTTGTAAGCGTCTATCAATTTTTTGCTTAATTGAAGTTCTTCATCATTACCTTTAAAAAGGGATTCTAAAGCAGTATCTTCTATTTTCAGTTCAAAGAAATGTTCATTCAAATCTTCCGTCAGTCTCAATGATGACAATTTATCAGATATAACATTTTTCAAAGAAGTTAAAAGATAAGAACGTACATACTCCGTCGATGACAATCGCTTACTAGTACAAAGTTTCACAAAAAGATCCTGAATGCAATCCTTTACAAATTCCTCGTCTGAAGTATATTTAAGGCCAAAGTTAAGTAATAATTCGTAATGTTTCTTATACAAGAAAGACAAAGCTTTCATATCACCTTTCAATACAAGATTCCATAAAGCCGCATCTTTCACATTTTGATATGAGGTATATTGCATCTGAAAAATAAGAGATATAGTATTAGCAAATTAATTATTCACTGCAAATATAATTAAAAAGTATATTTACATCATTAATCTGCCTCTATATTTCTACTGAAAGACAAAAAGGCCCTATATTATCATACGAAATACCTACAGCCTACCACTTTCACCTTCTTCCCGAAACCTCCGTCCAGAGCAGGAAAGCGGGTGAAAGCGACCATGCAAAAGCCCTTCTATCACGCTTTCACCACTTTCACCGACACACTTCAAATCGACGCTTACTCAAAGTTTCCATTTACCGCCGGAGCACATCACGAGACACCCCGTAATAACCCGCTGCAGCCACATAAATCGGCTGCATTCGTTTGCCGATATTTCGCAATTTACCTTCTTCCAGCAATCGCCGGAGATGACGATTCGCCGTAGGCCGTGTCATGCAGCATACTTCCTGAAAATCATAACGAAGCATTACGTCATGATCGGCGAAATATTCCTTCAGCCGCATATCTATCTCCACTGCCGACAAAGATTCCGAATGGCGCGCATACTTACTCCGGCTGGCTTTGACACCTACTAATTCACCCCGCAGGCGGGCATCCGGACGGAAACCGATTGTTTTCAGTTCCATCTTCGACCATTTGTTTTTAGTACTGCGGGTCACCTTTTGCGTGCTCCTCAAAATAGGGCAAAATAGCCTAGCCCCTCGATATGTACCTCGCGTCCTTCACGTAGTTCTTCACCACAAATTTGGGCAAGCATCTCGAACGCATTTTTTACATCACCTACAGAAAGCGAACTGCGTCCGTGAATCATCCGGCACAGTTTATCCGTTCCCACCTTACCATTCAAAAAATGCGGGGATGCAAACCTTTCTCTTCCGAATCATCGGACTCACCGGGATTCTCATACCAATCGTAAAGTATAGCCATTAGTCGTTAACGTTTTGATAGTGAATATATTTCATGTAAAACTTTAAGTTTATTATCAAACCACTACCGTGGTTCATTTAAATCACACTCGTTATCCAATTAAATCACTCTTGTCATTTAATTGGACCACGAAAGTGAATCAACAATAACTCTTCGTCAAAGATACGATAAAAAATAGAGAAAAGGACGATAAGAAGCCGCCTTCTTCAGTCAAGTAGAAATTTATATTTTTCCGGAGAAATACTTGCAAACCGATATCATCCTATAGTACATTCGCAGTATCAGCGCTGAACAATAAACCGATTTTAATCACTTAAAAATAGAAAAAATAATGAATGCAATAACATTGATATGGAGACAGGTATTGAAGGAACTAAAATTGTTTCAAATGAAGGAAAACAAAGAAGATGCAGTTGAGAAAACAGAAAAAGAGCTACAGAAAACGCTAAAATGTCATGAAGATAAATATACCATTCCCCTGCCGGACACTGTACCGCCTACTGGAAAAGAGAAAGAGACAGAACGAAAACAACCGGTCCGATTAACCCAAGAGGTACGTACATTCCTGCAAAAACAGTATGATTTTCGTTACAACCTATTGACGGAAGAAACGGAATATCGTCCTGCCAACAAGCGTGCCGTTCCTTTCGAACCTGTAAGTAAGCGGGAACTGAACACTTCTGCATGGAAGCACACGACCAGGGCATATCCTGCTGGGATAAAGACTTGAGCCGTTACATTTATTCCACTTGTATTCCTGAATACCATCCTTTCCGGCTTTACATGGAGGAACTGCCCGGCTGGGATGGGACAGACAGACTGGAAGCTTTGGCGCAGCGTGTCTCTGACAATCAGCTCTGGATAAAAGCTTCCATACCTGGATGCTGGGACTCACCGCCCAATGGTTAGGCATGACGGGAATACATGCCAACAGCGTAGCCCCCATACTTGTCAGCAGCGAGCAGGGACGACAAAAATCCACATTTTGCAAGGCACTGATGCCGCCGGCACTGTCACGTTATTACATGGACAACCTGAAACTGTCTGCACAAGGAAAACCCGAAAGGTTACTTGCCGAAATGGGACTTCTGAACATGGATGAATTTGACAAATACGGAACGCAGCAAATGCCATTATTGAAGAATCTGATGCAAATGGCAAACCTGAATATCTGCAAAGCTTATCAAAAGAATTTCCGCAACTTGCCGCGCATCGCTTCTTTCATCGGTACAAGCAACCGTTTTGACTTGCTCACCGATCCCACCGGTAGCCGGCGATTCATCTGCATTGAAGCAGAACATCTGATCGATTGCGAAGGTATCATGCACGATCAGATCTATGCCCAACTGAAAGCTGAACTACTCTCCGGCATCCGCTATTGGTTCACAAAAGAAGAGGAACGGGAACTGCAACGCCACAATGCTGCTTTTTATCATCCGTGTCCGGCAGAGGAAGTCTTTCATGCCTGCTTCCGGATTGCTAAAGATAATGAAGAGGGAAGCGAACGGCTCTCGGCTTCGGACATATTCAGGAGACTGAAGATGTATAACCCCGCTGCCATGCGTGGAAGTAATCCGGCTACGTTCGCGCAAGTTTTGCTTGCGGCAGGGGTCACCCGCAAACATACCAAATATGGGAATGTATATTTGGTGAAACCGATGAAAGCGGCATAAAGCTCCAAACAGAGGGAGGGTTCACCCGTAAAAAACTGGTAAAGAAGTGTTTACAAAGGAGTGAAAGAGGTGAAAAGAGAAAGAGGATATTAAGAGGAAAATAAGCTATAAACAGTAAAGAATTGAATAGAAAATCAGGAATAACTTGGTTATCTATTCAAAATCTTACTGTTTATAGCCTAGGATCATCTGCTTGAAGTCAGTAGTATATGCTACTTTGTTTCCGGATATTTATCCTACTATCCATTTACTGCCCGGTATAAACGAAATGATCTTAGTTGTTACAAAACAACAGATAAACGTAACCACTGCGATACATGGTATAGCGACAACAGTGGGAAGCGCCAATGTATCTTTGAACACAGTCACCCACAGTCCGAGCCAGAATATGTGCATAAGATACATGCCATAGCTAAGTTTCGATGTTTCCGTCACCAACTTGGGAGCTTGCGGACGTTTGATACATGTAAACATAAGGAATGTACCCGTTGTGAGAAGCACACAGTTAATGGTACAGAAAGCCCATCCTATTTCTATTACAGGTGTGGAATGGAGTTCGCCGGGTATAGCCTGCACATAGAATGAATAAATAGTCCATACAGCACCGATCACCATTAAAATAGTTCCTATAATGAAACGTTTGGAACGGTTCCAGGTAAGGTGTACACGAATGTAATGCGCTAGAACAAGATAGCCCAGATAACCGGAGAAGTACCACAACATGTGGTATTCATTCCAGAAACATTGTCCCCACACTTCACCGCACCAACGATTGAGATAAGGCATACAGGTTGACAACACGAACAGCCCTATAAAGAAACGTTCTTCTTTAGCCGTGGCTTTTCTCAACCATGGGGATATAATTGGGATAAACAAATAAAGGCTTATCAGAGGATACATAAACCACAAGTGTCCGACTAGCGTCGGGAAATTCAGGAATATCCGCGACAAGTCCTTCATAGATGTTTCTCCGTCTATCTGTCCCCACAGCATAGGTAGAGTGCTGTACAGTATCATGAATATGAAGAACGGTGGAAGGATGCGAAGACAGCGCTGGCGATAGAATTGCCACATAGACTGCTCTTCCTTCATCGGTGCAAGCAGGAAGGCGGAGACTATCATGAACAGGGGTACTGCCATACGTGAAAAGCCATCGTATACTGATACCCATAGCCGGTCTGCTTCATTCGCTAGAAAAGACTGCGGACCTGCCATATCCGTAGATCCGGGAGCACCGTAGAAATTCTCACTGGCATGAACAAGGATGACGAGAAAGCATGCAAACACACGGATGTAATCTAAAAAAACAATACGTTTCATTTATTCTAAGTTTTCTAGTTATTAATTTATTCTTTTGTATTCGGGAACGCAGAGATTCTCAACCGTGCCGCACCCATAGGGATCAATGTTATTTCTTCTTTATCACCTTTCACCGCATCTTCTTCCGGCAATACGCCACACAGTCCTGTTTCGTCTATCTTCCATTCAGGAACCGGACGACCGATAGCTTTTACTTCTAAAGGTACACTGGTTACTGTGAAAGGATAGTTGTCAGCCGGCCAGGATTTACGGATGACCTTGAAATTCTTCAAAGGTTCTTTCTTATCCAATACCAACGAATAATTCCAGGGGCTATCCGGATAGATTTCAGTAGTAGGCCATTTCTGGGGATCAGCACCTTTCTGCCATTTTGAATCACCGATAGCAGTCTCGCGACTGTCTTTCTCTACATATTTCTCTGCAATCTTAAGAGACAAAGTCAAAGGTCCGTAATCTACGCTTACGCTGTTTTTATTAACCTGCCAGGTACGCATAGACAAAGACATCGGAAGAGTCAATTCCACACGGTCACCATTCGCCACTCGCGATTGATGCAAAGATATTTCCCGCTACAGGAGCTGCACTTACCTTCTTGCCATTCACCCGCACTTCCGCCTTTTGAGTCCATGAAGGAATACGAAGATAAAATGGAAAAGCAACCTTTTCACCGGTAGAAACAGTGAAGGCAATGTCTTCTTCAAAAGGATAATTTGTCTCTTCGTGAAGAGTGATTTCCTTGCCGTCACCCACCTTCACTGTAGCTTTGCAAGCTGCATAAATAGCTGTTGCTACTCCGTTGTCGGGAGTTGCCAGTACCAGATGTTCGGTGAAGTAAGGCCAGCCCTGTGCATGATTGTGTTGGCAGCAACGACTGCTGAAAGGATTCATCGAAAGGAACGGACCACGATTGTCAATGCCCGGATGATGATTCTTCGAATCACTGACAGCATGGTTCGGACAAGTGATATAACGCAATGCCTTGAAGTCCGGCATTACGGCAGCCGGATAAGAGTTGAACGCTACTTCTTCACAGTGTTCCGCCCACATGGGATCTCCTGTCATACAAAGCATGATTTCATCAGAAGCCATTTGTTCTACCAAACCGCAGGTTTCCACTCCCTGTCGGGGATCGATATATCCCAGACGAGCATTTTCGTCCGCACCGAACATACCTCCGGGAACCTGTCCAAAAGTACGCCGAATCAGATGATGGACATTATAAGAGGCTTTCAGCATCGCTGAATCTCCGGTCTGCATATAATAAGTGGCAGGTTCACGGAAACATTGGGCGATATTTACATTGTGCCAGTTAGGTAAAGAGGTAGATTTTGTCCAGTCGGCTGTGTTACGGTGAATCTTCTCGGCTAATTCGAGTAGGAAAGCATCCCCAGTATGGTTGTAAAGCCAGTAGATACTGATGATGTTATCACCGCCACGGCTTTTCTCCCAATAATCTTCCAGAAGTTGGTCATCGGGAACAGTCATCTGCACTTGAAGTAATTCGTCATCAGGTCAATGACACGCTGATCTTGAGAATACTCATAATAAGATTGCAGACACCAGAGCATAATCATCTGTGCCCAAAGTTCGCGTTGCCGTTACGTTCATTGACCGGACCGAAATAGCCATCCGGCTGGCGACTGGCAAATACACCTTCAATCCAATATTTGGTTTCTTCAATCATCTTCGGGTCATTCAGGATATATGCTAGATTGCCATATCCTTTGAGCCAGTAAGGAACTTCCTCCCAACCGTGATCGCCACCGGTTGTCAACCAGGCATTATTATCCTTTTCCAGCCAAGCGCTGATTTCTCCCAAGTGTCCGGTCAGACCGTCGCGTTGCAACTCCAGATACTTCTTCACCCAGCCTCAGGCTGAATACTACCTACCGGCAACTTATAAAATTCAACGGTCGAAGCGGAACGCGATACCCGATATAATTGGTATTGACGGACTGTATGTCCGGTCGGTCCACTACCGTCACCGTACCACTAGAAGAAGCAGACGCACAAGCTGTAACCGCCACTCCAAGCACTATCGAAGCAAAAAGTCCTTTAGTTTTATTTTTCTTCATTTCGTCTATTCTATTCTCATTTAGATTATTTCAACTCTCATTGCACTGCTTCAAGACGCATATTGTCAAGGTCCAGCAGCACTTTCTTTCCTATTCTCCGATAAAAGCCATTGCCTATAACTCCATCAAAGAATATACCGGGAACTATTTGGCCAAGAGGATATGTCTTTACAGCTTCCGGACCAGGAGGCTGCATTAATTTATCATCAAATATTATTGCAGGATCTTTTAACGTTTTATATGTGATCGCCCGTGCCTGATGCAGCATAGCTACCCCGAATGTATTCTTTTTACTGGTAGAACCAATCGGCAGTTCTTTCTGATGTTTCTCGTAAAATGCAGAATCTACTGTAATATATTCATCAGAACCCGTATCCAGATGAGCCGTAAAATCAGTTCCATTAAGTTTTATACGCATATACAAATCGTATTTGTATGCATAAACATTGGGGGCTTTAGGAAGGTGAGCATTGGCACAGAGACGGGGAAACACATTCTGTTATGTTCGTAATCAGTCTGTATCTTCCCTATCAATTTCATTACCGGCAGTCCAAGAAACACACAATCCGTAAACAATGTACGCACCGAATCTACAACAGTATGAGCCTTCTTCCTCTTCTTTCTTCTCTTAATTGATAAACCGGATACAAATGGAACACTCGCGGTGTCCGAGTAAATGAAGGCTGGAATATTGTAAAAAGTTATATTTCCAACTTCAATAGAATCAATGATACTCCGGACAGAAATCAAGTTCTCATTGATCGTTACTTTATTCTCGTCAATGCTGTCATATCTAAAGCCATCCCATCCGCCAACTTTCTACTTAGGATACAGTAGGGTCCCACCCCTGTATCAAAGATAGTGTTCTGTGATATTCCATTATATTTTGCCTGGAAAACAGACTTATCACCTTCTTCTATATCAACAAAAGAAGACGTTTCGTTCCGTTTCATTTTTATAGGAGGCAGATTCACTGCATTTTCAGCATAGGATAAGAAATTCTCTGTAGCAGTTCGCCATTCCTCATATTCTTTTCCACCTATATTTGTCTTTGTAAGACTTTCATTCCAAATTCGTTTCATCTGCAGATAAGTATCCAATGCCTTATCCGTATCCCCTAGTTCTATGTACGCATCAAACAAATTAGAATAAAAAACAAGTGTTTTCTCCCCAAAGTTGCATAATGGTGAGGTATAAACTGCTCTAAATAGTAAGCGACACTGTCTGTCTTGTTTAAAAACTGCGCCATTCGAAATTTATAGTATAACTCTAAATCAGAAGGGATTGTCGTTGTCTCTGATAGATTCTCGTACAATTCCTTTGATTCAAAATATCTTCCGCTAAACATTAACTTGTCCAGTTTCTGCAACTGTTCAACATTCTCCTGCCCGTACAATGTAAGTGGAATCAGCACAAAAATAAAACAGGTGATATAATATGTTTTCCAATATTTCATAATTTATTTCTATTTTCACCTTCCGCCAAAAGCAGTCTGATAACAGACTTATCAACTCCGCTACTCCCGCAACCGAGAGCAGGGAGCTCATTCATAAATCCATTATTTGTCTACAGAGAATTTGAAGATACATTGGCTTGTATACTTTCGCCGGACGAAGTACAGCCGACGGCCATTCCGGTTTGTTCGGAGTATCCGGATATTTCTGTGTTTCGAGACATACGGAAGCGCGTTGGTTGTAAGTAATGCCTTTCTTTCCGGTCAGCGAACCATCGAGGAAGTTACCTGCATATACTTGAATACCCGGTTCGTTAGTATATACGTCGAGTACGATACCAGTCTTCGGTGATTTCAAAGAAGCACATTTACGGGTTACGTCGCCTTTCGTGTTTAATACCAGTTGTGATCGTAACCATTGCCATTTTTCAGCTGTACGAAATCATAGTCGTTGATACGTTCGCCTACCGGAGTCGGGGTGCGGAAATCCATCGGAGTTCCTTCTACCGGAACAATCTCGCCAGTCGTCATGAAAGTACTGTCCACCGGAGTATAATAGTCCGCATCCACCATCAACAAATGACCGGAGTTGTTGCCGGCATCACCTTCAAGGTTAAAATAAGAGTGGTTGGTCATATTTACAATCGTCGGTTTGTCTGTTTCCGCTTCGTATTGAATATCGATGGCATTATCGTCCGTCAGTTTCATCAATACTTTACAAGTGATGTTTCCCGGAAAACCTTCTTCACCGTCTTCTGCACGGTAAGTCAACTGCAATTCCTGCGGATTCAACAATTCTGCATCAAACACCCGGTATTGGAATCCTTGCGGTCCGCCGTGCAGACAATGACCGTAGTTATTGCGGGGAAGCTGATATTCTACCCCATCCAAGGTGAACTGTCCCTGATTGATACGATTGGCATAACGTCCGATAGTCGCACCGAAATCCGAAGGCTTGCTGATATAGTCCTGAATAGAATCGAAACCGAGAACAACATCACGCATCTGTCCGTCTTTATCGGGAACCATCACTGAAACAATACGTCCACCGAAGTTCGTTATACAAACTTCCATGTTGTTCTTGTTACGGAGAGTGAACAAATCAGTCTTCTTTCCATCTACTTCTGTCTGGAATTTACTCTGCAATAAACCGGAATCTGTAGCCTTTTCAGCTTTCGGAGTACAAGCTGCCATTAAAAGGGCGGCAACTGCCCATACACATAACTTTTTCATGATACAATTGTTTTTTTTAATATTAGTTTTCAGCTATTCATATTTAGATGCAGACGACGCGGATAACGCGTTTCTAATTTTGCATCAGAAAAAGAGCCGCATCATCCGCGTTATCCGCGTTCAATTTACTATGTCAGCATATTACTGTATACTATTCAATAAATCTACCTTTCCTTCATTAACCAGCTTCAAAATCAACTCACCGAAAAGAGTATTCTGCCAGGCAAACCATGCACGAGTAAATTTCTTCGGATTATCCTTATGGAAAGATTCGTGCATAAAACCGGTACCGGCATCCGTGTCCATCAACATCTTGATACAGGTCTTGATTTCGGCATCATTCTGACTTGTGAAGGCTTTCATCATAATACTCATCGGCCACACCATATCGTAACCGATATGCGGTCCGCCGATTCCTTCGCCTGCCTTGCCTTTAAAGAAATAAGGATTGTCCTCACTCCACACAAAACGGCGGGTATTCTGATAAATCGGATCGTTTACATTCACATCACCCAAATAAGGCATTGCAAGCAGGCTCGGCACATTGGCATCGTCCATCAGATGATGATTTCCAAAACCATCTACCTCGAATGCATAGATTTTACCATATTTAGGATGGTTATACACCGCATATTTCTTTAAAGCTGTTTCCACCTCCTGCGCCAAGTCCTTACATTCTTTAGACAAAGCTGTCTTCTTGTTTACCTTCTCCAAAATCTCGGCTGCCTTACGCAAAGAAGATACGGCAAAGAAATTGGAAGGAACCAGGAATTGAAGCGTAGTAGCATCGTCCGAAGGACGGAAACTGGAAACAATCAAACCGACTGGTTTCACCGGTGCTCCCAGACCGTCATTGCTCACAGTATCTAGTGCACGTTCCGTCTTACGTTGGAATTTATAAGGACCTACTCCGTCTTTGCGTTGTTGCTCTTTGAATGTTTTCAGTACATTAGTGATTGCCTGAATCCATTCTTCGTCGAATATGCTCGCATCTCCGGTAGTCTTCCAGTAATGATAAGCCAAACGCAACGGATAACACAAGGAGTCTATTTCCCATTTACGTTCGTGCAACTCAGGTTTCATATCTGTAAGGTCACTCATCCAATGACCGTCAGGAATAGCGCCGTCATTAAAAGCATTCGCGTACGGATCGATATTGATACATTTGAACTGGCGGAGAATAACACCTGCCAGCATTTCTTTCAGTTCAGGATCCGAATTAGCCAATTGCACGTAAGGCCATACCTGTGCACCGGAGTCGCGTAGCCACATGGCGTGAATATCGCCCGTATATACGAACGTATCCGGTTTGCCTTCGCTTCCTTTACGGAAATGTACGGTCGTATCCAGTGTATTCGGGAAACAGTTGGTAAACATCCATGCCAACTTCGCATTCTTCAACAGTTTCTGTACACGGAGAATCTCCTTCTCTACCGCATTGGAACGGAACAAACGATTGGATATTTCCGGGCGGTTATCTTTCTGAATAGCATCCGCCAGACATACATGCATTTCCGTCATACGGTTGGAGCTTGCAGCTCCCCGCCACAGAGAAGCATACCTGCCAGCATACCTGCGCTGATATATTTGATCTGTTTCTTCATGATTACTTCTTCTTTTTAAATTCGTTAGAGAAAGAATAAGGGAAATCGGACTCTTTGGTACCACGTTGCTGATTGGGTTTCGCATCCATTTTGTAAGAAATGCTAGCGCCATTCAACAGGTCCTGATGGGTCAGATAGTTTTTGGTATATTCTTTACCGTTCAATGTCATTGATGAAATGTAACGCTTGTCGTCTCCGTTATTCGGAGCAGAGATAGTCACCGTCTTTCCGTTTTCCAGATGCAGCTTCATCTCCTTGAAGTAGGGAGTACCCAAAACATATTCATCCGTACCCGGACATACCGGATAGAATCCCATTGCCGAGAATACATACCAGGCAGAAGTCTGACCGTTGTCCTCATCACCGCAATAACCGTCGGGAGCAGGAGTATAAAGTTTGTCCATCACTTCACGAATCCAATGTTGCGCTTTCCAGGGTTGGCCGGAATAGTTGTACATATAGAGCATGTGCTGAATCGGCTGGTTGCCATGTGCATAATTGCCCATGTTCATAATCTGCATTTCACGGATTTCATGAATAACGGCTCGATAATAACTTCATCGAAAATCGGAGGAAGGATAAATACAGAGTCCATCATTTGGTTGAATCCGTCTTTACCACCCATCAAATCGATCAGACCTTGAGGATCGTGGAATACCGACCAGGTATAATGCCAGCTATTACCTTCCGTAAAGGCATCCCCCACTTCAACGGATTGAACGGAGACTGGAACGTACCGTCTTCATTTTTACCACGCATCAGTTGTGTTCGGGATCGTAGAGATTCTTATAATTCATTGCACGCTTTGCAAATATTTCAATCTCTTTTTTCGGTTTCTTCAAGCTTTACCCAATTGATAGATACACCAGTCATCGTATGCATATTCCAGTGTACGGGCTGCATTCTCGTTAATACCTACATTATAAGGTACATATCCCAACTTATTATAATACTCATGTCCTAATCGTCCGGTAGAACGAACATTCGGATGCACTGCATTCGCTCCGTGTTTCACGGCTTCCCACAATGTCTCGATATCGTATCCTTTCAATCCTTTCAGGTAGGCATCGGCAACTACGGAAGCGGAGTTGTTTCCAACCATGCAACCTCTGTGTCCCGGACTTGCCCATTCCGGCAGGAATCCGCTTTCTTTATAAGTGTTCACCAATCCTTCCTGCATCTTTGTATTCATGGATGGATACATCAGGTTAAGGAATGGGAAAAGACAACGGAACGTATCCCAGAAACCGGTATCGGTAAACATATATCCCGGAAGTACTTCACCATTATAAGGGCTGTAGTGCATCACGTCTCCTTTAGCATCTATCTCGTAGAAACTTCTGGGAAATAATAACTGAACGATACAGACAAGAGTAGAAGGTACGCAAATGATCGATATCATCATCTTTCACTTCAATACGTCCTAAAACATCGTTCCATACCTTGCGACCTTTCGCAGCAATCTGTTCAATGTTGTCCGTACCCAGCTCTTTCAGGTTCAGTTCCGCCTGTTCAGGCTGATAAAAGAGGAAGCCACACGCACATTTACCTGTTCGCCCTTGCGGGTTTTGAAACCGATCAATGCACCGGCATGATTGTCTGTCGCTTCCAGTTTGTTGGTGTCAATCACACCACTGGCTACGGCAGCCGTATAAGTAAACGGTTTGTCGAATACTAGTACAAAATAGTTCTTAAAGTTGGCAGGAACACCACCGCTGTTTTTAGTGGTATAACCGATAATCTTGTTCTCCGAAGGGATTACTTTCACAAACGAACCTTTATCAAAGGCGTCTACCACTACATAAGAGTGGTCGTTTTCGGGGAAAGTGAAACGAAAAGCAGCCGCTCTCTCTGTCGGAGTAATTTCGGTCACTACATCATGATCGGCAAGATATACTTTATAATAATAAGGAGTAGCCGTTTCAGCTTTATGAGAGAACCAACTGGCACGCTCATCCTGATTAAATACTGCCTTACCGGTTACCGGCATGATGGCAAATTGACCGTAATCATTGATCCAGGGACTTGCTGATGGGTTTGTTTGAATCCTCTGATCTTGTCAGCGTCATACGTATAGGCCATCCATCCGCCCATTTTACCCAGTCTGCGGAACCCAAAAGTTCATTCCCCAGGGCAGCGCAATGGCAGGGTAAGTATTTCCGGTAGATAATGCGTGCTTTGACTGCGTACCAACCAGCGGACTAACATAGTCCACCGGTCCGGTAATTGTTTTTGCAGTCATAGCCCATGCACTAAGTAACGTAAAAGCGAATAGAGCTAGTTTCTTCATGGTATTTTTGTTTTATTTAATCAGTTTTCCTTCAAGCATTTTGATATAATATCCACCTACAACGGAACGTGCCTGGAAGCCTCTTTGATTCGGTTCGTCTGTAAATACCCAGTCGGACATCGGAACACGGTTAGGTGTAACGTTCATAAACAGATATACGGGTTCGATAAATTTCTCAAAGGTAGCTTTGTCATTTGCCAATGTAGCTGTCCACATGATCCAGTCGGTCTTTGTGTATGTTTCACGGTTATCCAACGGAAGACCATATTTATTTTGCTTCGAAAGATAGTAAGCTATTTCCGTTTCTGCAACATTTTTAGGGAAGATTTGCAGATTCAACAGTTTATCCCACACCAAGTTATACTTCTGGCTCCATGTTCCCGGTTTGTCAAATGTGAGACGATAGTGGTCACCATCATCAGCCATTTTCACCCATTCGGCAGCCATTTCTTTCGCTTTCTGTGTGTACTTTTCAGCCACGTCTTTTTGCCCAGCATATCTGCCAGATAACCGTATGAAGCAACACCCATGATTGCTTGATAGAAAGGTTGGCATTGTGTGCAAAGTGACCTGCAAAGTCATCGGTACAAAGTTGGTTGGCCGGATCAAGTCCGTTCTCTACCAAATAGTCTGTCCACGTAGTCAGGGTTTCCCAATGTTTCTGTGCGTAATCTGCATTACCTTCTACTTTTGCAATGGCAGCAGCCAACACTACCATATTACCCGATTCTTCTACCGGCATATCACCGCCATAAGTCTGGCCGTTAGCCAATGGATAAGTACCGACATCATGCGCAGCAAATGGTTTCGTCCATTTTCCGCTTTCACTATAATAGAAGATATGGTTCATGGTAGCTTTCACCAATTCCGGATTGTAGTATAAAAGCAACGGAGCTCCGGATAAGTCAGGTCGACTGTTCCGATGGAACCATTACTGAAGTTCTCCTTAGAAGGAATACCAAGTCACCGTTCGGAGCCTGTACCAGTTTATGTGCAGCCAAGGCCTGACGATAAGCCAATGCACAAAGTTCGGCATATTTACGTCCACCGGCAGCAGTAGCTTCTTCCATCAGCTTCTTGTCGAAAGCAGCGCTGTTCTTCATTTGTGTCTTGTATTCTTTCTCTGCTTTCTGGAATTGGGAAACAATCGTTTCATTACCCTCACGATTCCAGTAAGGACGCAGGTTATCACCAAAGTATTGGATAGAATAAATATCATCATATCCGATCAACAGGTGGCCATCAGCTTTTTGTGTTTCGCCCAATGAACGTACCAAAGCCAGTTTATCATAACCGTTTGTGGTAGGAGCTTCCAGTTTATTGGCTACGAAGTTCTTGCGCAGCTCTCTGCCGTCACCGATTGCAGATGTGCTGTTTTCCTTTTCAGCTGCCAGATAGAAATGTCCCCAGTCGATACGAACATCATCACCCTTTTTCTTCAGAATCTCCTGATTGCGGCTTCCGGTACGAAGGAATAACAAATCGCCGTCAGTAAAGCTGTCGGCAACAGATTCCTGGTGAGGTTGGTCGATTGCCCATTGCGGAGATGCTTCGAAATACAATTCAACCTGATGTTTCTTTCCGTCATTGGAGGCTACTTCATAAGAGATATAGTTGACAGGACGTGACAACAAGTCCAGATTATCCATGAACATAGGAGCGGTAAATGTCAGTTTCAAATCTACCGGACCGCAAGTAAATGTATAATAAGTCTGCATAGGTTGTACGTCTACAGAAGTTTGTTGTGCTGTTTGATGGAAAGAACGATAACCGTCCAATTCTACCAATAATCCGAAATCCAACAGTCCGTTTCCTACCCGGTTATGACAATAGCCTGCAATCAGATTCTCACCCGGTTTCAAAGAAGCTACTACTTCTTCCGACAGTTTCACCCGTTCGTTCTTTTTACAAGCATTACCTGTATCTACCACTTGATGCCGTTGATATAAATAATAGCATCATCGTCATGAGAGAATTCAAGATATACATTCTTTCCTGTCAAGTCCTCCTGAATATCAGCTACCCGGCGTACCCAGATAAATTCTTCACCCCATTGGTTTTGGCTGTATGTTCATTCTCCATGGTTCCGAAGGCAGCTTCGCCTTCTTCCATGCTTTATCATTGAATCCGGCATTCTGCCATCCGTCAGCAGGCTGTTGAGTGGTATACTTTCCTGTCCAGCTACCTTGTTCGGATGTCTTTACCAAAGGACGTAGTTCCAGTTCTTCCGTTCCCATGAAACGGTAGGTTTGTCCGTCTACTTTTGCAACACCAAGTAAAGAAAAATCCTTGCCTGTCCAATGTTTTACAGGACTGTCGTATAGATTGTCCGTAGTGGACCATGCACTGGTATAAGGATCGATCGTCACCAGCGGGTATGCCGGAGCACGTAATTCATTCTTCTCGTGCTGTTCTATCTGGGTCTCACAGCTACAAAGTACAGAAGCTGTTCCCAGCAACAGCATCATCAGTTGTTGTTTCATAATTTAAATCACCTGTTTATTTAATCTATTTTACGCAAATTCCGTCGTTTTCTATTTACTTCTTAGCCGGAAATAAAAGCATCAATGCCGGTATACCGGAAGCAGAATAACTGTCGATTTCCACACCTTCCGGCAACTTTTTATAGTATTCGCCTCCACATACGTTCCGTGTCTTATCTCTGTTTGCCCAACCTGTTTTGATGGTACGTTTCAAGAACGGGAGATATTGGGTTTGTCCGCAATCATACACCAACCATGCCATGTATTCCGCAAAGATAGCAGTATAGATACCCTGTTCAATACCACCTTCGAAAGGTAGCACTTTATGTTCTGCAGACATATCTTTCACTGTATAGTCTGCTGCCAGAATAGCATTGTCCAGATAACGTTTCTCTCCGGTCGCCTTATAAAGCAGTATGGAAGCTCCGATAAAGGTTGCCTGATTGTATACATGTGCTTTCCATGCGGGATTGCCATTTCCATGACGCTATCGGCAATCTTTCCTGTTGCTTTATCCAAGAGATTTTCCACTCCCCATTCATAGATTTCTTTACCTTTGGCAAGATATTGAGCTTTCGTCTGATAATCCGGCCGTTTGTCGGTCGATTCTTTTCTATTTTCAGGCACGTTATTGTAGAGGGTTAATGCTGCAACAACTGTCGGAAAGTTGATACATGCCATCTTTCCATCACCGAATTTATTCGGTTTCGGATTTTGAATGGGTTGCCATTGCCAGAACATACCTCCGTTTTCTTTGTCATACGAACCTGTATCACCCACTTTTTCCGAGCCATACCATACCCGTTTGAAACTGGCTTCCGAGAGTTTCAGATATTCATCCACTCCAAAAAGTTCGTAGCCGCGTGCCAGACTGATAGTCCACCACATGATGTCATCGTAGATGAACCAGCCGGTATTTTCATTGTTATCATCAAAATCAAACTGACAATATTGCGCTTTGTTCCCTGCGAATATTTTCTCGCAGAGTGTTTTATAATAACTTGTCTTCTTTCTGTCTTTCTGTGCCTTTGCCAGTTTATAAGCATTCATTGCCATATCCCAATAAATAGGCTGACACCAGATAGCCGCTGCTCCATTGCCACGGTCAACAGCACTTGGATAGGACGAATTTGTCTTGTAAATATATTTATTGGAGTCTAGTAGTGTATTATTAAATCCTTCATAAGCTGCCCATACATCTTCGTTCGTATACGCATGCTTCTTCTGGTTTGCTTTTCCTAAATTACCGACTGCCCATGTGGTAGTTGATACTCCCAATAGTAGTGTCAGAGCCAAAAGAATTTTGCTTTTCATGATAGTTTATAAGTTTATAGTATTTTTCCTGTTACAAAGATTGCAGAAATAGCTGAAAAAAAACGATAATATTTATTCAATAAAGAACAAATACAGACCAAAACACTTTTCTACAATAAAAATAAAGGATTAATAAAGGGTTATTGGAGAATAATTTCCCCTCACTCTGTCCTTATGACAGAGATAAGGGGAATATTTAATCTACCTATTGAAAACTCATTCCGGTAAACAATTATTTGTTATCTGTAATGTCTGTGGATTCAATCCATTGCCAGTTATCACCAACTAATGTTGCTGTATGACCTTTCAAACCTGTAATTGTTCTGGTAGCACTTTGAGTAGGCTGATCACCTTTCACTTCAAAATCCCAGGCTTCTACCAAATTCGGATTATCGGCACTTACACCTTCTTCATTACCCATATAAGAAGCATATACCTGATTTTCTGTCCGGTTTGTTTTCCAGATACGGATCTTCTTTATGTAACCGGAGAACCATTCGTTACGGTTTCCATTATTGTCCATCATACAGAATCCGGTCATTTTAATCTGATTGGCTATGGATTGTTTATTGATATACGTTCTCCAGGACTCACCCACACGAATGGGATCACCTTGTCTCGTACCGTCAATCATGGAATAACACTTCACATCTGTCGGAGTATCAAATCCCGGCAGGCCTTTATCTCTGAACAGGAATGCATAATGCGTCCAACGATCTTTGGTCCAGTTATCTGATTTCTTCCATCCCGGTTCCCACTCTTGAGGATTCGTATGATTATCATCTTCCCAATGAGCAACCATTGTTCTCAACAATCCCTTTGTACGATCCTGGGCACGCCATCCGCTCCAATGAGGATCGTTTGTCATGGTAGAAAGGAAAGTACAGTTGTCTTCTCCCTGTTTATTGCAATATTCTTTGATATTCACCCAAAGTTCAATCGTAAATGCCTGATTGTCATCCTCTCCAAACTTCACATAATCCTCGCTATAACCAAAGTCTATATAGGAACCGGCATTTCCATCTACAAACAGATTCCAGGTAATCTGACTGTTATCCGGCCATGCAGAATCTTCGACTTCTTCTACTTTCTTATCGGCAGCAGCAATAGCCTCATTATAAATCTCCTGCGTCATATCTGTGATGGAACCGGATTTGATTCTTTCAGCCAGACTTTCCAAGTCTTTAGCTGCACTCTCCAAAACCGACTTATTTTCTACCGGATATTGTCCTGATGATTTCCCCACTTCGTTTCATCATTAACGATTGCAAGTATTTCATCCGCCTTAGCCAGTAAATTATTGATATATTGCTGTGCTTCCGGAGACAGATTATAATATTTTGAATTTTTAAACTCGTCAATCGCTTGATTTACCTTTGCTACAGCAGCTTCCAAAGTTGTTTCATCCAGTTCTTCGCCAGCTTCTACCCGTGTTATCAGTGCATCCAACTCGGTAATAGCAGCATTTAATATATCCTTTCCGGTTTCAGGATATGTTCCGGGAGCAGTTCCGTAGGTTGAATTTTTCAATAAATAGTTCAATGACGTACGACTTTCCCGTAAGATACTTAATTGTGTATCTGTTATATACTCGTCTTCAATATCGTCACAAGCGGTAAATATCCCTGCCAGACTAGAAATCAGGAGGAAAGAGAGGAGCATTGCTCCCTCTCTCCATTTATTAGTTAAACATTTCATGTTTTTCATCGTTTTTACATTATTATTCAACAATACGTTGCCACTCGTAAGTACCGATAATCTTAGCAGTATGACGGCCTGTCAGGTCTATTACTTCATTACCCGAACCGGAAGGTTGGTCATGAAATCCCATGCTGCCGCCAAGTCTGCTTCTTTACCCGTCACTTCAGCCGTTCCATTATAAGAATTCTGAACATATTCGTTATCCTTTGCGCTTTTCCAGATACGGATTTTCTTCATATAACCGGCAAAGCCTTCTTCAAACAGATTATCACTGGTACGCATATAACGTCCGAAAGCGGTCATCGGTGCATTATAGTTGGCATAGTTGCTCGAATTATAGAACCTGTTACCCACGCTTCCCTCGGTTGTTTTCACTTCTCCGTTCACATACAATTTCGCACGAAGCTCCGGACTGCCCGGCAAGCCTTTATCACTGTACACAAACAAGAAATGTTGCCATTCTCCATCTTCCGGTGCCTTTAGTGACGGTTCACAGATATTTCCTCCTGTTTCGCCCCAAGTTGCACGATAAATACCACCGTCTGCATTACGCCAATACATCATCCAGCCATTACGCCATCCATCACCGCCCATATAAGTTGACAGGAACACATTCTGGTCTTTTCCACCACCTTTGGTTACTTTCACCCAAAACTCAACAGTAAAGGCTTGATTTCCTTCGGTTCCGAAATTGACATATTCTTCGCTACGTCCGAAATCGATATAAGAACCACCATCACCACGTCCGTCCACAAACAGTTCAGCCGGTGTTGTTTCAGCGTCTTCTGTACGGATCGTACTCTTGAACTGTTCTATAGACGCCTTGGCTTCTGCCACATAGCGTTGTTTCTCACTTTCCGACGGAGAGGGTTGCTGATATTTGATTAAAAGTACCGCACGATTGGCATCATCTATCGCATCTGTCAGAATTGCCCGGCTTTCGGTGGGGTACTGTCCTTTCTTATCTCCGTAGTCTGAATTTTGCTGCAAATCGGTCATTTCAGCAATCAATGCATCCAGTTGGTCGATATAGGTATCTTCTATTTCAGGAGCCGCAGTATACTCGTCATGCGTTTCTTCAGAACAAGCCGCCAATTGAAGTGTCAGTACCATGCATAACACATAATACCACATTTTCCAATTTGAATATTTCGTATTCATTATTCTTCTTTTTTATGGGTTACAATTATTTATCTGCCGGAAACAATAACATCAATGCCGGTATTCCGGATGCACTATAGCTGTCAATAGTAGCGCCTTCTATCTGTGCCTTATGATATTCGCCACCACACAAATTACGTGTCCGGTCGCGATTAGCCCAGCCATAATTAATGCTACGTTTCAAGAACGGTATATACTGGGTCTGACCACAATCGTTCACCAGCATGGCCATGTATTCCGCAAAGATAGCGGTATAAATACCCTGTTCCACGCCACTCTCAAACGGCAGTAAATCGTACGTTCCGGACATGGTATTCATTGTATAGTCAGCTCCTAAAATTGCATTGTCCAAATATGTTTTCTCACCGGTAGCTTTATAAAGCAATAACGAAGCTCCGATAAAAGTAGCCTGATTGTATACATGGTCCGACCATGCCGGATTGCCTTCACCATGTTTGCTGTCGGCAACTTCTCCGGTATTACTGTCTACCAGATTCTTCACAGCCCATTCATAGATTTCTTTTCCTTTTGCCAGATAAGCTTCCTTCGTTTCATAATGCGGACGGGTAAAATCACCGTACTTATTACTCCAGCTTTCCGGATTCGGATCTGCCACACGATCGGCAGGAACGTTGTTGTAAAGGGTCAATGCAGCTACCACAGTCGGGAAATTAATACAAGCCATCTTACCATCGCCGGCTACATTTTCATTCGGATTGCCGATAGGCTGCCATTGCCAAAACATACCTCCACCCAAATTCTTTTCAGGATCTGCATAGGAACCCGTATCACCTACCCGGGGAGAGCCGTACCACACACGTGCAAAACTTGCTTCTGCCAGACTGCGATACTCTTCCACTTTAAATAATTCGTAAGCACGTGCCAAAGTAATGGTCCACCACTGTATATCATCATAGATAAACCAGCCGGTATTCTCATTATTATTATCGAAATCAAGTTTACATAATGTGCTTTATTTCCGGCAAACAAATCATCACACAACTGCTTGTATTTGTTTTCTCTTTCCGTATCCCCTTCCGCTTTTGCACGTTTATATGCGTTCATAGCCATATCCCAATAGATCGGTTGGCACCAGATAGCAGCAGCTCCGTTATTACGTCGGTAGCAGCAGTATAAGCGGTACTTGTTTTATAAATATTCTTATCGGGATCCAGCAAGTTATCATTAAATGCTTCATAGGCAGTCCAGGTATCCGCATTGGTATACTCCGGTACAATCTCGTAATCCGGGGTATATGGCTTTGCCTGTTTATCCTCATTGCAAGAGGACATACAAAGGACACCGGACATGAGACAAACTGCAGAGAAAATATATTGTTTCATCATAATTTCTATTTTATAATCAGTATTTAGAATCCTGTATTCTGAACCAAGTTTTTATCAATATCAATTTCGCCCTGTGGTATGGGGAAGAAGTACTGACGGTCAAAAATACGCTTCACAATCTCCGTACGTTTGAAGAATTCATTTCCGTCATAATTGACATTCATACCGTGAATTGCCTTGTTGAAATACTCATTTACCAATCCCCAGCGACGTACATCAAAATAACGGCAGTTTTCAAAACTCAATTCAATGCGTTTCTCCTTACGGATCAGCTCCATGACTTCTTCCGTTGTAGTCGGTTTAGGCAGATTGACAGTTTCACCGTATCCCGGAATACCCGCACGCTTACGGATCATGTTCATATACGTCCAAATGTCTTCATGAGTCGGGCTGACATGCGCAAGTGCTTCGATATAGTCAAAATAAATATTAGTCAGACGCAAGAGCACACAAACCAAGTTCTGGTTACGGTCGCCGGAATCCATACATTTACGTACTAAATAACCTGTACTCGTATAGTCATTGCTACCTTGTTCCTTACCACAGCTTCCGCTATAAGTGAAATCTACTATATAACCGCCTTCTGTTCCTTCAAACCATTTTGAATTACTAAAGGTTATGTCTGCATAGAAACGAGGTTCACGATTAACATACATCATTCTGGTTCCTACCGGTGCATATAAAGTACCGTCTATTCCTTTGTATTCTGCTGTAGAGACTCCTTCTTCTACATAATCGGATTTTTCGTTGATAATCGGAGTGACACCGTCAGCACTATAACCGGAAATAGGGGATTCTCCGTTTGACATGAAATAGGCATCTACCATTTCTTGGGTTGCTCCCAACAAGCTACCACCCCTATAGTTGGTCGTATTACCGGATCTATTCGGCATACGGTCGTACTGCATGGTTCCGGCAGCATTATCCAAACGGTAGAAAATCATTTCTTTATTGTTACCCATTTCAGAAAACAAGGTTCTTACTGCACGGCGATAAGATTCCGTCGGACTGAATCCTTCCGAGTCCGGACCGGAAACAGCAACACCGTCCTTATTGGTATACATCAAATGATAACGACTTCCGTAATTAGAGAAGAAAGTGTTACATTCATCAATCACTTTCTGCCAATTGGCACGTTTGGTAGCTTCATCCGGTTTGTTAGGGAACAGCTTTGTTCCGTCCGTATTAGCCAAGCCTGAATAGTAAGTGCACTCTCCGTTAAACAACCAGCTGGCACGATAAGTCAATGCTTCAATGATAAACGCCTGTGCAATCGCCTTGTCAATACGGCCATATCCGGACACTTTGTCGGTAGAAGCATCGTCCAATAAACCATCGTTTTGTGCACCTTTCAGTTCTGATACGATAAAATCAAAACACTCATCTACCGTATTGCGCGAGAGTTGCAACTCATCACTCGGAGTATCCATCGGAAAATCCTTTTCAAGCAAAGGAACCGGACCATAAGTACGTACTAAATAAAAATAATAGATCGCCCGCAAAGCTCTTGCCTCCGCTTTCCATTGATTTCTTTCTGTAACAGTCAGCGGTGCCTGATCTACATTTTCTGTAAATACTGCCGCTTCATGAATACCTGAAAACCAACTCTTCCAGCGATATAATACCATTGTTCCTTCAGTCGCATCGATAGAGTTGTTATTTATCAGTTTTTCCTTTTTGTCATTTGTCCACTCCGCCTCATCGCTAGCGCCCGTCCAAGGACCGGGAGTACGGTACAGACTTGTTTCATGCACCTGACGTTGGTTAAATTCATCCGGTAAGAATGTGTATACGTTCGAAAGATACCGCAAGGCTCCATCTCTGGTTGTGAAAATCTCCTTGAGTGATAAACGGTCATCAGGCACCTGGTCAAAATAGTCATTACAAGATGTCGTCAAGAGACACGCCAGCAAACTTACGATTATATAATTATATTTTTTCATTATCTTTTTGTTTAGAATGTGAAATTAATACCAACTGAATAAGAAGTCGTATTCGGATAAGAAGCACCATTATCGGTATTCAACTCCGGATCCCACAATTTGAAGCGACTCAAAGTGAACAGGTTAGTTCCCATTACATATACAGCCGCATTCTTCAGATGAACTTTATTCACCCAGGGTTTCGGCAGATTATAAGAGAGCTGCAATGTCTTCAGACGCAGGAAGTTCATGTTACGCACCCACCAGGTACTTTTCTGGAAGTTATTAATGCTACTGGTTGTTTCGCTTCCATAAGACAAACGCGGATAAAAGGCATTCTGATCCGGATTTTCCTCTGTCCAACGGTCGTCAATGTTAGAGTAGAGGTTACCGCTACCACCACCGCCATTAAACGGATTAATACTGCTACCGTTCAATACACGTTCGGCTCCCGCTACGCCCTGAAACATCATGCCCACAGACAAGTCTTTCCAGCCTACTGTAAATCCGAAACCATAGACAGTTGTCGGCACATCTCCACGAGAAATGTAAGTCTGGTCGTACGCATCAATCTGACCGTCATTGTTCAAGTCCTTGTATTTGATATCTCCGGCTTTCACTGTTCCAAACTGTGAAGCAAACGGTTTGGGAGTAATGGCTTTATTGGCAGCCGACAAAGATTCCCAACGTGCCATATCATCTATTTCAGCCTGAGTGAACAGTCCCTCGGCGACATACCCTTTCGCTCCATTGATGTTACGTCCATATTGGTTCATCCATTCGTATTTCTGTTCCGGCAATTCTCCCTGAATCCATTTATCCTTATTAAAGGTGACATTACCCCGAAGCGCAATTACCCAGTCTTTATTGATACGCTTGTTATATTCGATTGTTCCGTCAAATCCCTTATTTTCTATGATACCGATGTTTCCGTAAGGAGCAGATGTGTTGTACCCCAAGAATGAAGGCATAGAATGTTCACGCTTCAACAGAATGTTTTCACGACGTTCCTTAAACAAGTCGAACACAATAGACAGGTCGTCATTAAATAGCTTAAGGTCAATACCCAAGTCTTGTTTGCGAGATTCTTCCCAGATCAGTCAACAGCCATATTCACTGTTTCATAACCGGCCCACTTAGTTCCATTCGGTCCGAATTTATAGCCATAGTCTCCATTCTCTTTCATCTGATCCAGATACATGAAACGACGGTCGGAAACTTCGCTATTACCCACTTTACCATCCGTATAACGTATCTTCAAGAAAGAAACTGCCTTCGACAGAGGTTGCCAGAATTTCTCATTTGAAACAACCCATCCTACACCAAATGCAGGGAAAGTTCCGAAACGATGTTTGGGCGAAAAATTCTCGGCACCGTTATAACCGATGTTGAACTCTGCGAAGTAACGGTCTTTCCATGAATAAGTGGCACGACCGGCAATACCCATCATACGATACGGAATCGCATCTTCCAGTGTTCCTTTCGGATATAATAGTTTGGATTGCTGATTGAACAGGAATAACGCACTGACACGATGATCGTCGTTGAATGTCCGGTCATAGTTCAAGGAAGCCTCCAAATAGGTCTTTTTGTTACCACTCGTTTCCTGTTTATAGCTTAACACGTTACTTCCTTCATAAATACGTTGCAAAATAGGCTGCCCATTCATATCGTAAGGAACACTAGTGTCCAGGAAGTTGTAGGTAGACTCCGCACGGTCCTGATGTACATGTATCTCATTGTATACGTCGAATGCATACATAGCAGTCAGTTTCAGTCCTTTCGTGAGCATATCCAAATTCTGTGTGACGCGCAAATTAGAGTAAATCTGATTTTTCGTCAGGTTGTCATAGCCACGACGTGTAGCCTGCGAATAAGGGTTGTTAAAGTTGTTATTGGTTGAAGTTCCCGGTACATAGGCTTCTCCGTTAACAAAGAACATCTTCGGATATTCAACCGGTGAGATAGACATTGCCGCATTATACAAATCGGCAGAAGAGATGGCCGGATAATTTCCTTCTCCCAGATAACCTTGCGCACCGATCTCGACTTAGTAGTAGGAGTTACATCGATATTCAATTGGTAGTAAAGTTATAACGGCTATATTTCATTTTGGAGTCATAGGTGTTGATATTCTTATCAGTCACCGTCATACCTGTCTCATTAAAATAGCTGACTGATGCATAATAAGCGACTTTCTCGCTACCACCGCGTACATTTACATTCACACGACGATTATGTCCCAATCATTAAAGATTTCTTTCAACCAATCCACATTCGGGTATAGATAAGGATCCTTGCCGGCAATCGTGTTACGTATTTGATCTTCTGTATATTTCGTAGCAATACCGTCATTACGCATTGCCTCGTTGGCTGCATTCATATAAGTGATACCGTCTGCCAAATCGACCATCTTCGTAAAACGGGTAAACGATTCATAATAATCCGCGCTCACTGTCGGTTTTCCTACCTTTCCCGGTTTGGTTTTAATCAAAATTACGCCATTGGCACCACGTACACCATACACAGCTGTTGCTGATGCATCTTTCAGCGTTGTCAACGATTCAATATCTTCCGGATCGATGTCATTGAACGAACGTTCCACTCCATCCACCAATACCAGCGGAGAAGAAGTGTTGGGAGTGGAAATACCACGAATCCAGATATCAGCAGCATCTTTTCCCGGTTCTCCTGTACGTTGTACAGCCACAACACCCGCCAGACGTCCCGCCAATGTAGTTGTCAAACTGGCAGAAGGCGTCTTAATATCTTCCATCTTCATGGAAGACTGTGCACCGATATTACTTATTTTACGCTGGGTACCATAACCCACAATAACAGTCTCTTCCAATTCGTTGACCTGTTCTTCCAAGGTGACATCATAAATGTTGGTCGAGGCATTGGTTCGTATTTCAGAAGTTTTAAACCCGATATAGGTAAACTTAAGCACTACGCTCTTCTTGGTTACGAATATCTCATACAAACCATCCATATTTGTAATCGAACCGTTTGCATCTCCATCACAGTGACGTTCACCCCAATAAGCGGCTCTCCTTTTATATCAGTGACACGTCCGGATATTTTCCGCTTATTCTGTTGCTGTTCGGTTGAAGCAGGGGCTTTTCCGGAAATAAATATTTGCCTGTCAGAGATCCGATAAGTACACGAAGTACCTTCGAAAAGTTCAGAAAGGATTTCTTCTATATTTTTATTCTTACTGTCGATAGATACCTTACGTTCTAAGTTGACAGCGTCATCTAAATAGAAGAAAACAAATTGACTACTTTTCTCTATTGTTTTAAGCACTTCTCTCAACGTCGAGTTACTCATGCTGACCGAAAGAGTCTTAAATTGAGAATAATTGTTGTAACTTGCGAAAGAGTAGTCTATTCCGAGAAGTAAAAAGCACAGGAATAGCCCGAGAACCTTACTCTTTCGTTCTCTAATTGCATTTTTCATATTAAACATGTTAAAAATTTCTCATAATATTATTTTCTGTATATAAACATTCATAGGCACACAAGTCCCATCTGGATGATAGTTCGTATCATCCACTCTCTTCAATAATTACCATAAAATAAGGGAGTTAGATTAGTTTATTATCTTATTTTTTATATCTATTTGTAACCATACTATTTTCCGCCACGCCAATTTTATCGGTCTGTCTTTCAGCCGATAAAAATAAAAAATGCCCGTAAGAAAATATTTTTGTTTTAACATTCCGGTTTATAGAAACATGGCAGAAGAGCTTCTTGTCGCAGTCCTTACCATGAAGAATACATT